>Ga0126342_10001554_pt1 | contig 32763 bp, 32 predicted proteins | sample Cyp1metagenome_FD_92528 | JGI IMG/M metagenome (GOLD analysis project Ga0126342, IMG submission 92528) | Coral microbial communities from Lord Howe Island, Old Settlement Bay, Australia - Cyphastrea 1 metagenome | ecosystem: Host-associated > Invertebrates > Cnidaria > Coral ...
TATAACATTTGTGTTAAGTTCATATATTGTCATTGTAATTTAAATATATTCTAAATCTTAACCTAACATATGTATTTATAATTTCTAAATTATAAATAAATGCTGTAGTTATAATGATATTTTTGGATTGATTATGTATTATCAATATCGTAAAACTATCACAAACTATAAATATAAATATATATATATGTGTATAACACATATGCAAAAAAGTGCCATACAGTATGGTTATAAGTCTCATCAACATGTATATATATATTATTTTTCTCTGATGATCGCCTTGGATCATACTCATCAACCCTTGGAGGATGACGAACAGAGCTTGGAAGTGGCATTGGAAGGTGTCATTGCTGAAGAGATCGGACCAAATGTTGTTATCAAGTTGGACGACAATGACTTACCACAGTCTGAACCGAAGACAACCAAAATTTTGAGTTCAGAGGATGAGCCATCCAAAGATTGTGCTGTCATTCATGATGATTCGCAGTTGAAGTTGAAGGAACTCTTGGAGAGTGTGATTCTGCAGCTTACTTGCCATGAGAAATTATCAGAGTTCTGTGACTTCTCCAGCATCGACAAGGTGTACTTCAAAACAACCTCGTCAGATGTTGACACTATGGAACTTGATGTCAGCAAATGGTTGGCTTTCTTGCGATGGTTCCAGCTTCCTCTTTCAGATGCCACGGAAAAGTACATGAACATGATCCTAAGTCAAGTACCTGAAAATCCACTGAACCATAACAAATTCGAGTCCTTCGCCTTTGATTTCAAGACCAAAAACAACCGTGTACCTTTCACTTCAGTTCGCAATGCCAAAGATGACTTCGAGCAATTCCAGGAATGGCTTGCCATTGACGCCGTGAACAACAAAGTGTTGAAGGTGGATGTGACAAAGACTGTTACTCACTGCCTGTTTCCAAACTATGTGATCCACTGTGTGAATCAAGGTGGAGATGAGTCAGATTTCAATAGCATTGAGGCGGTGATGAACGCAGATGGTGAGGCTATTTTGAGTGACTGGAACGATTTCATCGCCACTGTGGATTGGGTGCATCAGGACCATGGGAAACAACAATTATTATTGTTACTTATTACTTGTCAACGGTTTTGTTTTATGATAAATATTAATATTAACTATAATTTATCGTTAATAGTTAATAGTTAATAGTATCAGTAATAGTAAATAGTAAATAGTTTTGATTTCATTTTTTAATACTTATACTGATACTTATACTTATACATTAATATTCAAATTTATACTATTACGTTGATTGAATGATTGAATAATAATTATTTCTTTCATTCTATCGGGAAAACCTCACCATATCATAATCAATTAATTTAATCAATCATAGTGATGATGTATGTGGGTCTCGTCACATCAATTTGATCAATCATTCATTGGTCCACTATGTTGAATGTTGAATTAATTGATTTATTAGCAAATGAATGGTTGTTGACAATTGATTGCTTAAAGTGAAATATGATTATGTTATGTTTACTGAATTTATTGTTAGCTACATGGTCGTTGGTTTATTTTTTCATTTAATAACTTACAACCTATGATGTAGTATAATGGATAATTATATTATATTAGCATTTTATATTTTATCTTTTATAATAATATTATACCTGTATAGTATATGTGTTATTATATTAGTTAGTGTAGCAAAGGTCTGACTGAATGTATGGTTATGGTCCCTTACAATGGTTTGATACACAATCTAACAAACATATTGTGTTTCTATGAGTGATAAATACATTATTACATTATGTTAACTACAATGTTAACCTAAGAGTCTAATCTAGTTAAATTAGTATAGTTGATCAACAATTCATAATGATAATCGTAATTCCCTTTGCACAACAATAATAACTTAATATAATCATAGTTATGAAATCATTCATAATTTAATAACCATCTTATTAAATTATATTATTGACATATGCCTTCAGGACGCGAAAGAGCAACAACATCTCAGAGGCGATGACATCAACCTCGAGAAGCTGGTGTCATACTTTCACTCGAAGCCTGATGAATCATGGAAGTCATCTCTCAACAATATGATGCGTTGTCTCACTGATTCGGAATTGATGTTTCTACAGCGTCAATGTAGAGACCACACTCGTCTGGCAGACTTTGAGACCCATCTACGTTCAGGGATAGGAGTTGATCCAGCAGATGCAGTCAAATGGAGCTTTGGAAACTGTGACGACACGTTGCTTTCAGACATCGCGAGTTTCATTGAATGTGCTGTCGGTGAGGGCAGTGCTTGGGCTGATCCTAAGCAACATGCTGCATCAGACCATGGTGAGTCCCAGATTGACTTGGTGCATGCTCCTAATGCTGTTGCGCCCGACCATGGTGGTTCCAGTGATGCCAAAGTACATCCACAGCAACTTCCTGCTCTATCTCAACAACCAGCTGAGCAAGCGCAACCAGCTGATGACAATGACATGAACATTGATGCAGGTAGCCTATCCAGCTTGGGTGAAGACGATGTTGCGTCTATGACCAGTGAATTTCATGTGAATACGGCTGAACTGGATGGTGACTTTGAGGATGAAGATGCTCCCTTTAAGTATCCAGCTCCGCCCACTTCTGCTCACCCGAACATCAACCACATTCTGAAGTCTGCAGCGGAGGCATTGGGTTCAATCAGAATCATCAACATTGACATTGACATGTTTCAATCCGATCATAAGTTAAGATAGGATAAGAGTAAGTTACTAGTACTAGTAATTGCGTATGTAGTATGTAGTATGTACAATGCAGCAATGTAGAATCTAGAATCTAGAATATAGAATCTAGAATGTATACAAGTATATAGTATATATAATTGATATTATTTCATGTTTGAGGTTTTGGTTGAGTTCATCATAATGTAATTATAATTATACATATATTTTTATGGTATATGTTTATGATAATTCGTTTTCTGCATACACATTGTTCATGTGTGCGTTACATTTTTAACCCAATATCACCGATGTCATTTGTTCCCTGCAGATCTTTGTCGATCGACTATCACATCTTGATCCCAACTTGGGTGAGCGGCTGCATGCTTGGCCACGACTCATTGAGCTTGGTGATATGTTCAGTGGAGCAGGTTCTTTCCACCAGATCTTCTCTGCGCTGATCTCCGCTCTGCAGAAGAAGTTTCCGCTGGACATGAACGATGTGAAGGCACAATTGAATTTATTATTTACTAATGAGTTTTGTATTATATTATTTTCACAAACCCTGAATTCATATTAATAAATAAATAAATATATATATATTATATAAATATAATATAATATATATATATATATATTATTATATATATATTCATTATTCATTTTTTTAGAATAAATTAATAATAATTAGCAATATATATATATATTATATAATATATATATATATTCATTCAATGATAAGTTAAGGTAGATAATGTTGGTATAATGAATGATCAGTCATTTAATCAATCACATATATGTATAGTTGGTTTAGCTTAGCAGTTAACAATAACCACTAACCACCTATCATTTATCATTAACCAAATTCATACGTTATCTATTCTTTAACAGTTTAACATATATAACCATATGGAAACGTCATCACACCATGATATTCCATACTGGTTTATCTTATGGTTCAATGAATGTTGCAATGGTGTTATTTCATTTCAGCAGCGCTGTAATGACTCTAATGATCAATGGTGATACCAACACAATGACAAAATTATTGTATGTGTAGTTTGTCTGAACTTTGAACTATAGCTGTGTTATCATTTGGTACAACTTAACTGAACATTAACCTTTGGTCAGGTCAATCACAGCTTTATGTGCGAAATCGTGCCCTTCAAGCAGAAGTTCTTGATGCGTACTGTGCCTGGCGATACCTGCATCTTCAAGGAGGCTACCCAGATGTTTGTGTCCACAGAACGGTCATGTGTAAAGCATGGCAAGTGTTGTGATGCTTAGCTATGTTTGTTTTGTTATGGTTGAGTTGTCGAGCCTATTCAATCAATACGAACATATTGCTGTTTATGTTCTATGACAAGTTATTAACACGAAATATGTTATATTTCTTAGTACTTAGTTACATATATATATATAATATAAATAATACTATAATATAATATAATAATAAAATATAAAATATATATTATATACTCATATTTATTTGTTGGTTTTATGCCTAACAACTATCATAATATTATTGTATGTTTTAGGAATAATGTTTTATATTTTTTTTTTATATTTTATTTTAGTTTATGTTTAGTTTACAGTTTATATTTTTTTATGTTGTGTTGATAGTTGAAATACTAAGGACTTACCAGAGAAGCTGTGGGGATACAATGCAGGTTTCTCCTGCAAAAGCTTTTCGAAACTTCACAATGACTGGAAAGAGATGCAGCGCGCATTGCTGGACAACAATGAGGACTCATATGTTTGTATTATTTGTAATTTGTATAGTATCACTTACAATGTATTTTTTTATGGTGGGTGTACTTGTTCTAATTCGATTCTATTATACTAATTCATATTAATTATTTTGTTTGTGAGTTTCATGTTGTGAGTTTAGTTTAGTTATTAGTTAGTTGAATCAAATTTGATTTATAATTTGATAGGTGATAAATCAACGAATGTATAATATAATCAATCATTATAATCAGATTCAGAGATCTTCCCATTGTACTTGAACATTATTGAATATTGAACAACATCACATTAGTTTTATATTTTATATTGATCATGAATCACCATTTGGTACCATAATGCATCATATAATAATTAATATAATATAGATTGTTTTGTCAAATGTCACTGCTACATTCTACTAATTCTACCATATTTTTTTTTCGAAGTCAGGAGAGCTCTTCGGTCAAGACATTCAAAGCCGTGCTCCAATGCTTGGAATCGATTGACATTTCCTGGTTCATTTTGGAAAACGTTGACTTAGAGATTGGCCCCGATTCCAATTACTCCATCATCATGAGATCGTTGGAGGAAGTTGGGCCGAAGTATGCAGTGATGGCGTACAAAATGCTATCCTCGGACTTCGGTCTGCCACAAAGGCGAACCCGTCTATACATAGTTGGTGTTTCCCGTAAGGAATACCCGACTTTCGACATGCAAGCCATTGCTAAGTTGCTGGACATCCTCAAGTTACCAACCCAGAAACCAGTAGCTTGTCAGGTTTTGTAAGTTTATTTTTTTTAGAATCATATTCATAGTTCGTTCATAATATTCATAATTCATAATATGTTATTTCAATTTCAATCACTAATGATATTCAATCAGAGTCAATCAATCAATCTAAGATTTGGTTTCATGATCATGTTTGTGTCCAGTCTACTGAGTCTACTTATACTTTGTTTCATTATGTTAATGTCATAAGTCATAAACACATACTCAGCTTGATTGTGTTGGGGGGTGTACATAGTATATAGTATATATATAGCAATGATGGGTTTTTCGATATCAGAAAACTCATCATGATAAATGAATATAATTAGTTTGATGAAATTAGTTAACGGATTAGTCATTAATCATTGTTGGTTCATAAGTAGTCAACATTTATATTTCAAATCAACATATTCCAATTCTAAATTATAATTCGACATATAGTACATATTCATATTTATTATTACATTACATATACTAAGTTACTACCCTATACCTTCATGTTCCATTCCATTCAACAATCTGTTCATGTGGGTTGTTTGGACCCAGGTGGACTTCATGTTGCCAGATCAATCCAGCCGTGTCCTCCTTGAGTTGAACAGACGCGAGCAATATCTCAGATCCAAGCAGGAGAAGGAGAAATCACCAGATGATGACACTGACAAGGATGCCAAGCACAAAGGCAAAGCTCGAGGCGCTGGAGACAAGAATGTGGGTGACAAGTGGAAATCCATGCACATGGAGCTGGCAGAACAACGTAGCTTGTCTGATAGCACTTATAACGTATAACCATCGAATAATATTTGATCGACGATGAGAATTGTTGATTTGATACTTGATATAGACTATAGACTAACATTGTTCATGAATGAGAATGATGATGATAATTATATATATATAATATGTGCTGTAATCATTTAGTAATAATAATGTTTGTTATTGTTATTAAAACGTTTACAACATTTGTTTATCAATGATCAACAATGAACAACATTCAATATAAATGCCATCAACTTATGATAAACCAGTTGTTACGAATTACTGATGTCAGTTCTCATGTGTTCATGCGGGATGCTGGAACTCAAACCATCTTAGGTGGTCTTCCGTGGCCTTTGCAGTTACCCAAGGGTAAAACGGCTTCAAACTGGTTTCAGTGCATACCGCAGAGGGAACAGGAGGACTGTAGATTTGGGGTTCAAATAACATGGTATTGCTGCTGTCTCATATTTGTCATCCAGTTTTTTAAAGTTAAGGGATGTTTATAGTTATCTTATCAGTGTGATATGAGATTCATGACAAATATTATTTGTCTTTTGTGTTTTTCAGTTTCATTTGGGTCAGGTTTAGGGTTTGAGAAGCTTAGGTTTGTCAGTTTATAGTTTCCGGATTCAACATTTTGAATTTCATGATTTTCATTAGGATACTGCAACTGATGTGGCTCACCTTTATCACTCGGTGCCCCCCTGCTAGAACATAATTTTCCTATGGGATGATCAGACGTTGGCCAGACAGACCAACAAACCTGTTCCAACCTTTGGAGACCTATATCATTCAGCAGCTCGTATGCCGACCTCGCCAGATCATGATGCTCGGCTTGATTTATTGGTTTCATGATAAATGAAACATACACATCAATTGGTAATGATGGTAATACATACTGGTGTTTTGGTTTGGATGTTTTACTGTTTTACTTTACCACTTTACCACACTCGATTACGATTATTATCATGCGTCGTACTGTTTGAAATCATCAGTAGTTATTTTTTTACCCATCATGATCAGCAACAATAGCTAGTGCATATACATCCCGGCATCAACGTTGATAGTTGTTAGTTGATATAATATGATAATATTGTATATTTATTATATTATCAAAAATAATATAATATTTTCGATTTTCGATATATCCATATGCTTATTACCATATCCCATGTACATATTTATTCATTGGTTGATGATAAGACTCATAAGACAAACATATTGAGTTTATGTTATTTGTTCAACTTCCATCTTTCAACTTTCAACTTTCATCATTAGTAGTTCAGTAGTGCATAGACTAAAATGGTTTACAATTTGAAGTTTGATTGATTATATTGATTCGGATGTCAGTTTGATATGACATATGAACATAGGTAGCTCAAGCTGTTCAAGTGGATCACTGGGGTGATATCCAATCCCTGCCCTATTGAGGAAGTTCCTACGGTTCTGCCTGGCACGAAGCTTTGGTCAGCAGAACGTGACCGATTACTGCTAGGTCACTTGGTTCAATCAATTTCGACTCGACTATTATTTTTTTATATATTATTATACATTATACATTGTATATACATTATACACATATTATATTTATAATTTTATTTTATATTAATTTATATTAATATTACATATTTTTTATATCATATTTAATTTAATATTTCTTATGATGATATCATCTATCTATTATATAAGTCTAGTATAGATTATAGATATAATGATATATTAGATGATTCTAGATTCTAGATTCTAGCTATAACTATAATATGTATGTATATTTATATTTATATATTTAATTTTATTTATGTATATATAATATGATATGATTGTTATTGTGTTTTTGTGGTTTTTGTTTTAAAATAATGAAATTCGATTGTCAATACTACACTGGTTCATGATCATATTATTCACAATGCATAATGCATGTTCCAATACAATAATATATATATATATATATTGTATATATATATATATTATATTATATAATACTTCAAAACTATCATTATATATCATATCAGTGATTCACAATACCATCATGTATGTGAGTTTCTACTAAACGATTTTGATAAGGATAAGGATTGTTTTGTTTTGGTGTTTGCTGACTCTCTTCTCCCCCCCCCCACTGTCAGGCAGAGAACTACTACACCTTCAAGGCCTACAGTTCGACCAGTCGCAGCTCGATGAGTTTACGGAGCATCAACTTACTGACATTGCCGGGAATTCGTTTCTTGGAGCAACAATGCTCGCTGGTGGTAAGTATTAATCCAGGTATGATCATATTTATATATATATATATATGTAATATGTATCGTAGTATTAAGTAAGTATCAATTTATTTATTTTAATATTTTATTATGGTAATCGTGATACATGTTTCTTATTTGCTTCACTAATATAATCATAATTCATGATAGGGTAACTTTGCCCCAAAGCCCTCTGGTCAAAGCTGTTTTTTTTCGCATTGATCAAACATAATGCCATCATCATTATCAAAGTCGATTTGTGGTAATGTAATGATATATGTGATCAATATGTTTTGGCTTCATATGCTTCAATATCAATATTGTGTTACATCAGCCTGAAAATACACATACACATATACATACAAATCAAATTGAATCATTATGATATCACTTATGTTACCGTTGCTTGGTGATTATACATTCCATACTACACACTCCATATTACAGTTGCCATGAATCGGTAGTATATATTTGTATTGCTGTAAATTACTTTATAAACTACAATCATAACACTCATAACACTTAGCTCCAAACTTCAAACCACAATCTCATTAACTGTATCGTTAGCTAGCTGCCCACTGCTCAGATTCTCTTCCTTGGTATGTCTGGCAGTACTCGCTTCACTCGTGGTTTCCTTGGACCATTTGACGGAATCCGAAGAGGAAGAAGAAGACTGCGCGATGGATCTCATCAGTCAGTTTCTGGTCATGAATTCTGGTCAATATTTGTGAGATCATATTTCTTTCAAGACTTTTAAGACCGGAATGATCATCACTATGCATGTGGGAGGTTAGTGATGATGTGTTTCACTGTGTTTCCATGTACTTTTTGGAGCTGACACGCTACAATCTCAGGTTGAAGCGTGCTCGTCACAACTGATTTTAGATTTGAGTGATCTGAATTTTGGATTGTGGATGGATCATACAAGATCCGCATGGCCGATGCTTTTTTGGACAGCAGTACTGTGAGGTGCTGTGAGTCTGGAGTTATCATGATTGATAACTTTGACTCGGTCCCGTGGCCACCGTTGCAAAATGAAATTCAAGAGACGTTCACTACTGATCGCACATGTGGAAAAAAAGGAAAAAACTGGAAACCAATGTCTTTGCGCTTTGTTTGGGAAGATCAATTGCAATCTTTCGGAAGCTTTCATAACATTTTTTCAGTGAATTTCAACATGATCCACCTTATAATTATATTGATTGCATACTTGATACTTGACATTGACGAACATGTGTCACTACTATATATAATACATTATCAATATCCGTACCACGTACCATTGTTGATCGTACCCTGTACCTGGAGGTAGCGTACCACGTACCAGCTGACCCCATAGAGCATGATTCATGGATCTAGCTAAATATAGACTATTATGTGTCCAATGCGATGCCAGGCCTCGAGTTAGCTACTCTTTCCATGATTTGGTGCCTTGGTGCAGGGTAGATTCACATAGCCCAAGTAGCTAGAATTTTTCGCTGGGGACTTGGAAACTTGAATTCAAAGGTTCCTGCTATCCTCAACCATTCAAGCTTTCAAGCTTGGATAGCATCAGAACACAGGTTGGTGCAAAGTGCAAACAGGATGCTTTTGATATTTTTTGATGGCTTGCAAAGATGCATTGGCCCTTCTGCTTTCGGAAGTCTCTGCAGCGCTCCAAGGTAAAACTTGAAAAATCTGAAAACGTGGAACTCCACCGGCAGCATTCCGACGGCTTGGAAGCTCAGTGAAGTGCAGTGAGGGCCCATGACCCAGTGATCCTGCTTTGCCCAAACTGCCCAGCTGTAAGGCCTCAAAGCGAGTGGGAGCCACAGGCAGGGCACTTTCTGGGCAGCTGCTGATGGCGTGACATCGTGGCAACATCACCATTGGGGTGCAAAGTTCTTCAATCTTTTCATTCTTTGCAGACATCAATGGCGCCTTTTCTTTCACAACCGGTACATCAAACCATCCCTACAATGGGCAAAAATCGGCCAACATCGGCAAAAAGGCAAAGAGGTTAAATGTCGATGGAACATATTGAAAATATTGAAACTCGTTTGAAACTCGGCAAGTGGAAGGGCCGCAGGGAGGGCAGGGTGATCTTTGGCTCCCAGGAGCTGCTCTGGTCAAAGGTCAAATCATAGCAGACCAGGGAATGGTGCCTGGCCGCGAGGAGCACTGGCGTTTGGGAGTTGCGCTCTGGACATGGTGACGAACAGCTTTAAGTTGGCATTCATTGTGTGTATGTGCAGAGACATGTAGTCAATGCATGTTACGTTGCATGTTGTGTGATGTTGCGTGGTGTATTGTTATGTTGCCGTGTGTTGTGTTACGTTATGTCATACTATGACATGCTGTATGATGGAAAGTTTTACTGCGGTAATAATTCATGTATACAATGTATTAATGCATACAGAAAGTGTATAGATGTATATAATGCAATGCCATGTAATGTTACGTAACCTCGCAAAATGCAATGCAACGGAGTGTTATGTTGTGGTACTTGTATGGTTTTTTTTGTGTAGATACACAATGACATGCAAACACACACACAAACACAGATTGCCCTGTTGTCAAAAGTCACGCAACAAACAGCCTCACATTTCAGCTGTAAGATTTGCTTGTCGTGGCTTGCCAGATTACAGCCCGGGAAGACCCTCACCATCAGCCAGCTTTCGCTCTGGCAGAATGGCATCATCTGTGTGGAATCTCAGCTTCCAGTGTCTGTGTGGTCAGAGTGCTGGAGATGCTGTGGCGTTGTAAAACAAAATATGTGAGACTTTAAGACTATGGATGGTCTTGTTGCTTTCCTCCTGGTGACTTTTAGACTTTACCTGATTCCTTTTTCTGTGGATCTTAAAGCACATTTCTCTCTGTCCCTCATGCCTCTGCTGCGTCCTTAGCTCTTGTGCAACAAAGTCAAGGCTGCAGCCCAGTGTCCCTTGAACCCTCAGCCAGAACGAAACAACGAGGCTTGAGAACTACGTATATATAATATATAATATATATATATATATAATATATATATAATATATAATATATATAATATATAGTATATATATAATATATAATATATATATATATAATATAATATATAATATATATATATAATATAATATATATATAATATAATATATATATATATAATATATATATATTATATATATAGTTGTCTTCTGTAGTTTGCCGTGTTTCCTTTGCCCCTTTCCGGCTCTTTGTCTGTGACTCTGCACTACTGCAATCATTGATGATTCAAAGGAGCATATACTTGTGCAGATTCACTGCAGATGAAGACATTCCTTTTGCGATTCACACTGCGTTCACATGTTTTGCAAAGCTCAAAAACACGCTTTTTGGTTCTGTGTTGATGAATTCTGGGCAAATCAATGAAAGTCAAGATTTGCATACCTAGAAACATAGCTGAGAAGACAAAGCTCATTTTTTTCTTTCGATAAGTTCAGCTTCAATGCAAAGACCGCAGTCCAGGATCCAAAGCCGATTCAGAAACTATCGGCGATTCACCAGTCCAGCGTCTCACTTTGTGAGTTTAAGTACTCGAATTTAGAAGTCGATCTTGAAGCCAGCCCCAGAGACTTAGGACGTAGCAGGGGTCTGCTGACACTACTCTTCTCAATGCAGTGATTGGTAGTGGTGATTGAAGATTTTGGCATTGCAGAATCCGTTGAACAAGACTAAAACATATGACAAAATGTTTGCAGCCTCCGAGTTTCATTTTGCTACATGTTGGCACAACGCGTGCAAAATCAAGGCCTTCGACAACTGGTCTTTCCCAGATTTTATCGAGGTACCATGGAGCTGCTTTCTGATGCTGGATGTTTTTTTGACACTCTTCGGCTTGATGAAGTTTCAGAGTCTTGCCACGTCTTGCCAGAACCTTCGGCTTTGTTGAGATCAGTAGTACCAGCCAGGCCAAAGACGACGCCTCTTGCATGTCTGATCCAAACAAGGCTTGCCAGACATGAAAAGTCACGGAAGAGACATGAAGAGACAAATACAATGAAAAGAAAGTCACTTCGAAACTGGGTCTTCAAAAGCTGTTCATCTCAAAATGTTTTGAGGGCCTTCCAAGGACTGATTGAAGGACTAGGGTGTGAAGCACATTCAAATCGCCCACGCAAAGCCGTCAGCAACATTGCATGGTCTCTGTGCGAAAAGGTGAATCCTAGTTTTCCTGCAAAAGCAGGGCATGGCTTATCGACTACACACGTATTTCCGTATTTCGTATTATTTCGTCATTTTTCATAGCGTCTCAGGACGTCTCTTCTTGTCTCAGGAGAGTTCCTTGATCTTTTTCGAGAAGACAAACAGCACCTTCCACATGAAGGTGGGCTGATTGCTCAAGACCCCAAGCTCGCACCAAGCACTCCAAGCACTCCAAGCACTCCAAGCACTCCAAGCACTCCAAGCACTCCAAGCACTCCAAGCACTCCAAGCACTCCAAGCACTCCAAGCTACCAAAAAGCGTTTTGACAAGTTTTGACAAGTCGAACACAGGTCGAAGGATGTGCATTGCTTAAAAGGAACCCACGGAAACTGCCAGGTTGGCACGTCGCACTATGCTTTTTGTGTGGATCCTTGGCAGCAATTTCTGATTTGGCTTTGAGTCTCAGCAATTTGCTCCTGGATCAGATGTTTCATGGTTGGTTTGCAGCAAGTGTATGCAGCAAATTCAGCTGCGATCATCTCTTCAAAGCAAAGGATGCGCTACTGCTCTTGGTGCCAGGACCAATATGGCGGACTGGAGCACTTGCACTTCGGCCGGGGGTCCATCATTCGCCATAGCTTGCAACATCGACGTCCATCATTTGGCGGTCTAAAGAGCGCGATTTGTTTCAGTATCGTAACATGGTCAAAGTTTTCTACCTACAAATCTTGCATCAACTCGTGGCCATTTTGGATGTGTAAAGGATGCAACTTCTTTTCTTTTTCCTTGATCTCTTCTTTTCAAGGCTGAATGCGATGGTCTTATCATGTCTTATCAACTCACCACAGCAAGTCCTGTCATCTCCATGTGTTACTGAAGATGTGGAACAGCTTTGAAATCTTGCCAAAGGCAATTGGGTTGGCATGCATGTCCTTTCCTCAGCAATTCTGGGAGGGAAGAGACGTGGAGTCCTCTCTGAGGAGACCTCTCTCTGATTCTAACCTCTGTTCTCCAAGACTCCAAGACAAATATAATGCTGGCAGTGTTCATGAAAGAATCACAAGCCGAAAAATGCTGAAATCCAGCAAGGCACCCAAGCATACCCAAGCACAACAGGTGACACAACAGGCACCATCTCAAAGCAAAACGGCATGCCAAGGACTTCACGTTTCTATCAGAGACCGACCCAGCGTTGAATTTCGAACCTGCACCGGCAGCAACACCAAGAATTGACAGTCGCAGAGTCGAAGCTGTGGTGAAGTGATGTTGGAGTGGGAAGTGCACGCAGTGCACGCAGCATGTTCTGAAAGTCTCCTCATTTTAGGTCTTTTGAGCTACCCTAAATATTTGGAGCTTGAAAATGCGTCGACCTTGCGATGGATCATATTGATACTTCATAAGGGAAGATGTGACCCCTTGCTACACATTGCTCGCTAGTGAAAGCTGCGAGGATTTTTGCAGCTTTTTAATTTGGCTGGCCTCAACGCAGCTTTTCATTTGTCAAGCATAGCAAGCAGAACGCCATGAAAGATGACAAACGGAATTCCAATCAGAAAGGAGCCACACCGAACACGACCGCAAGTGAAACTTTCTGCAACACTTCTGAGAGATCGCGAAGAAGGAAAATCTCTGCATCTACTCGCTTTCGTGGCTAGAGGTATCTCACTGACTCTCACCAAGATCAACGCTCCTAGAAATCTCTGCCTCAGTTTTTGAGCCATGCATCGCCAGTGCGCAGGGGTTCCAACTGCATTGAAGAATGCATTGGAAAATGGCATCTCAACTGCACTAGAGTGGCTAGGAAGCCTCAGAAGACCAATGGAGACAACCCCAAGGTACCCAGTGAATCCGTGTCGCAAGTGCTTAGTAGAGCGTTTCCAATGTACTGAATAAATGCGCTTGTTCTACTTCAGGCTCCATCTCAGAGCTTCTTGAAGACGTCCGAAACACTGTCGCGTTCTAAGTGGCCCCTTTAAGTGGCAACAGTTGAAAACTTTGGTGACATTTCGAATCACTCTAGGGCACCATGTAGTCAGCTCTAAGCCTCTGGGGAGTTGGTCGTATTGTCGCATCGTTTTCATTCCAACCTGAATCTCCAAGGTGCGACGTGTAAGTGGGCGTCTGTTCTTTCAAGATGAGGCTGAGGAGGTTGGGAGAATGCAGAAGTCCCAAAAATCCTGCTGAATCCGTCAGTGTCGGTATGCAGGTCTTAGCCGACACGGCCACCTTTTTGGAGAGACTTGCTGGGAAGTTCTTTTCTTCTGAATCGCCCAGGTGACTGCAACCGATGAGGAGGGCAGGGGTTGCTTCAAGAATTCTGAGATTTTTCGGGAATCGACCTCCCACCTGCTTGCGGAGTTCCTGCCAACCTTTGATGGACAGGAGCCGGATACCCACACAGCCAGTGCCAGCAGCAGTTCGGACCCTGTTTTGCGACTCCTCTCCACACCGTGCAAATGAGAACCATTCCATTTTTCTGAGTTCATGTTCCAGCATCGAGTGTTCTTTTCCTTTACTTGAAGAGCATTTGCAAATGATACCCAATTTGCCATTTGCGTGCCAGGGTTAGACCCGTACCGGCTGACGGAGTGATTTTGATTTTGTGCAATTTAGTTTCAAAGTTAGTTATATTATGTTAATTTATGTTATATTTATATTTCACTCAGTTTCTTCGCTAAGATTTAATGTTTGCAATCCTTCATGCACAGATGGACAAAGATGGAGAAAGATGGAGAAAGATGGAGAAAAATGGAGAAAAATGGAGAAAATGCTTAATTTCCAGAAAGAAAAGGGACCTCTTCGGTGCGGCACCTCATGGACCTGGCATGTGCTGAGGTCACGCTCCTGCTGGTGGTTTGGACGTGGAGGTGCTCAACCCGGTGAAGGGACACAACTCAGAAAGATGCAAGACGTGCTTCGGGCACGAAAAACATCCGGAAATTGCTTCATCCTTCTCATCCTCCTTGGTTCTTAGTATCTCAAGCTTTCTCACTGGGTCTCAGTTGTGAGGCTTTCTGGTTAAAGATCTGAAACAGTAAGAGATTCAGAGTGGGAATCTTGATTGGACCCTGCCAGGCTGATCGCGTACCCACATGGGCAAAGAAGACAGCTGAACCAATGCCTGGGTGCCAGTGGGTTCGGTTAGGGCAGGGTCTCATGGTTCCTAGATTTGAAGATATTTGAAAGTTGTATTATATGAATCATATGTATCAAGCATATTCAAGAATGTATCAAGAATCCCGTTAAGTCGTCAGAACTGTGCTTCCTGCAATCCCTGTTAGCGCAATCTGCAACCTGCCAATGCGCCTTCAAGGCGTCCTCCAACCCTTCCCGCAGTTTCTAAAGTTAGTTGAGAATTTGAGCGTCAAGTTTCAGCAATAAGGACCAAATACATGTTCTTGGACGAGGGTGGCGACAAAGGACTTGGGCAGATGAACATTGTCGTGATTTTAACGATGGTCATAGCATTTCGTATTCCACCGGCACTTTTAGCCTCTGTACAGGCCGTTCCTTTTCTAGGTGCCACAAGCGAGATCATAATATGCATTTACTCTTAAATGAGAGGGTTGGCGTTCATAGGATTTGTCTGATATACTGTACAAGGCTGCACTTCCGTTGCAAGTTGTTCTATTCCCGATTCAAGCTGGAGATTCCATCCTGCTTTGATGAAATGCCGCGCTACCAGGAGTTGTTAAGGTTTACGCATCATAGCTGCAGCAAGAGAACTGTTGCAAAAAAGCGAATGAATGTGTCAGAAACTGTCCTCAGTTGGGATCTTGATCAAACTGTGATTGTCTTGTTGCTGGAATGAAGTGAATTACAACTTTCCTCCTGTCTGTGAGGTCAAAGCAGAGGAACTTGAACTTTCGTCCTTCAGCGATGTATATGCGAAGTTTGAGGTTCCAGCAGCTGAGAAGCACGTCCTTTTGTGATTTTGTCAAACTTTAGAGGCATTCTGATCAGGCAACGAACAAGGATCACGAGTCAATCTGAGCCTTGAGGTATGCAAGACAGCTCAGATCAGCAATGATCAGCAATAAGCTTCTTCCTTCCTTTAGTTTGTTGAAATGAAACCAGGACAGCTGGCTTAGCTAAACTTAGCTAAGCTTAGCTGGCTTGGTAGACCTTGACAGGAGCAGAGCTTCTCGTTGCTGGTGCTTTCAGATGGACGGGTCTGGCGCTTGCAAGGGCGGCTCTTTGGACCTGTCCGTGCAGAGGAGAACTGGCCCCCGTGAATGTACTGATGGCTTTGCGAGTGAAGCGTACTGAACCAAGACGTGTGAGGTAAATGATGTAAATATAAGCAAGAGATCAAGATAGACCAAGAATGTACCCGAATGTACATGCAGACTCAGCAGATCAGTTTTCAGAGTTTCCAGTTGCAATCACTTTCGCTTCAAGGGTTGCAACATGAACAACTTCTTTGTCCTAGGAGTGCAGCACCTCGTTGTCTCCATCTGGGCACAAAGCTTCCTGACAGAGAAATTTGACAACCAAGACGCAAAGAAGAGTGGCCCAAAATCAGTACACCCTGAACCCCCTGAACTTGCCCACTTCCAAAGATCTTTTGGTTGATTTGTTGAGTTCCAGTGAGGTAGTGGTGACACTACGAAAAACAGATGCAAAGATGAAGTGGCACCGACTCATCGAAAGCACCGGCACTTAGAGGGCCTAGAGGGTTGGAAGAGGAACAGTTGCTGCAGAGATTCCTGGGGCATCGCTTCCTGGGAGAAGGGGTCATCTGATTTTGATGCAATTGATGCAATTGATGCCTGTGACATCCTGTCGCCAAGGTACTACGCAGCAAGACCTCAGCAAGGATTTCATTTGAGCACTTCTGAGTACTTCTGAAGATTTTCTGAGCATTTCTGAGCACTTTGAGCTCAGTTGGATAGATGGGTGGAAAGGGACGGATGGATTGGCGCAATGCATGGGCTGACCAGATGCATTTTGTGACTGTCCAATTGTCAACCGGTTGCGAAGAGAAACACTGCAGGAAAATCAAATCCCTCCACCTAGAGCCTAATTGTGGTTTCACACTTGCACGCATTTAAGAGCCTGTGAGTTTGCTTTCCATTTCGGAATCCATTTAACTGTTGCCTATATCAAAAAACAAATACATTCAGTCGCTGACAACTTGGCCTGCAGAAGATATCCAGGATTTGTGAAGCTGTGCAGCTGTACAACGTTTGCTGGAACACTATTCTGCCTTCATTTGTTGGCCCAGAATGGATCAGTTTGCTGAGGCAAGCACAGTGTGTTTTTAGGTTGTTGAGACACACTAGCCTACTAGCCTTCTCTGTTGCGAGCAAAAAGAATTTCGGGGCCCAAAATTAAAGGCGGCAACTCACACGCATCTCCGAGTGGGATTTTTGCTTCAGAGGTGGCGGTCAAGCGCATTGGCGCAGCACATACCACCCATCATAAGAGTACGACCTGCATCCCAGAAGTGTTTGAGTGGCTTCTCAGGCCCGGGAATGCACGTCATCGCAGTATTCGTAGGTCGCTTCAGTGGAGAGTCTGCTGAAAGGACCTTGCCCGAAGTCCAGTGAAACAAAACGAAAGCTGAAGACCGAAGCTTCCTTCCACAGCAGTCGTTCTTGGGAGGTCCTTTCCAGGGTCAAGTAGTGGTGCCAAGTGAGGCTTGGGGCCAACAGCATGGCAGGTTCCAAAAATTGGCGGCATCGCATTTTGCATTCTCAACACCAGTGCTCGATGTGGAGACCAAGGTCCCGTTCCCCGGTTCACCACTCTTGAACCGATCCCTCAGGCTGGCACTCAATACTCCATGGGAGAACTGCTTCGCATGGTAGAGGATGAGGAGCGAAAAGGTGGAATTGACATGAATTGACTCATTTGACCTTGGAAGATGCGCATATCTACAGAAGTTCAGTAAATTTTGAGTCACGTTAGTTTTGCTTATTCTTGAGGCTCATTACTGTCTTCTCATCCCTTCCTGCCCGAGGGTTTCGTTTTTGAACCTGCAGGATGACATTGATCCTCAACAGCTCTGGATGCTTTCCACACACATGTTTTGTACTCAGCTCGGACGCACTCTGTATCGGTTGATAGCCTTTGTCCCATTCAAGTCTTCAAGACAGAACGTGGGCTGTTGTGCAGACACTAGTTCAGGTTGCAAGGATTTTTCAGGAGCTGACTGGACAAGTCTTGCGGACAGCGTGATTTTTATTCAGCATAAGCAGAGCAAAATTGCCTTTCATTGCCCACACGTCCAAGACCTTCATGATAATATACTGTAGAAAAACTTACGGGTTGGTTCCGCAGTCACCCCTTGACTTCTTGCAAAGCAAAGGAAAAGTGAACGTGGTGGAGATTGGCACATGGCACGAGCAAGCAGCCCAGAACTACCGGTAGAGTTGGTAGATGTTGGTATAATGCTTTTCAGATCTTTTCAGTAGATGTTCGCAATGGGCAGTGTGTCATGATGCGAACATTTTCCGTCTTTTCATCTTCCGACTTGCATGAACTTCAGGTGGAAAACCTCACATGGCGGCTTCGGAACATGTGGAGCAAGAACGCCCAGGACTCTTGTTGATTGAATTCATATACATTCATATACATTCATATACAATATACTCTTGTAATCTCTTGTATACTCTTGTGCTACGTGGCCAGCAAGCCATTTCTTGGATTATCAACCCTCTCACCTGCTTTCAACTTTCACCTCTCCCTCTGCATGCATTGCGTTCAATCATGAGGATCATGTTCTGAAGGGGGAGACAATATTGGCGCTTGATGCAATGTAATTTAGACACGATGCAAGCTAGTAAGGCATAGGATACATCAACAAAATGCCAGGAGGCGAAAAAGGTTGGTGGAGCTCAGAAGTTGCTCCAGTTCCTCGACAAGCCACGGCCCTGAGTTCTATCAGCTTTTCGCTGACTTGCGGCTCACTTTTGACTCTTATTTCAGCGAGTAAGTGTTAGATGTGTTAGCAATCCAGGAGCCATCCAGAGCAATGAAGTTTTGATGTATATTCCCAGACCTTCATTGCAGGTCATCTGTGCCTTTGCACAATGTGGCAGAGGAAATGCGGGTGGAAGGCCGATTCATTCGGATTTGGCCTATTTGTTGGTTGTTAATGCAATCGCTTGGGGGTGACGGGGGTGATTGTTTTTCATGTGTTTTCAATTTTCAATGGGCCATTTCTCTTTGGACTAGCCGCCAGTTTTCGGGCACATAGGGCAGACTGATTGTGGACGAACGATCAGCTGCTTCAAATTGAGTGTCAGAGTGCAGGCCACCAACCTGGTCGACAGGGCTTGAAGGGCACGAAGCTTTTGGAGGTTGGGGATGTCGTAGACGTTGTCACATTCAGGAGGTAATTGGATGTGACGCCAATCCTGGAGCTTCATGTTTCAAGCTGTTTCACCTGTTGAAGTTCAATTCCTGTGGTGTCTAATGTCCTGCGTGAATTCACAACAAAACCTGAACACACTTGCCTGATACAATACTATATAGTACTTCTTTAATATTCTAAGAATTTCTTCTGGCCAGTGTCGTGTCTAGCTGGCGTTGTGTGTTCTGGATTGTGAACCACTGGTGTAGATTTGAGTTGGCATGCCTCAACGCTGGATCTTCGACCTTCAGTGGGCTCAAGATCTGTGGATTTGCGCATGCAGTTACTGAATTTTGGAACATTGCTCACACGGAACGTCGGCAATTGTAGGTATGAAGTCAGCTCTATGGGTCTTTGCTCAGTGACTGAACTCAGGAACGCGTAGCCAAGCATCATTCTGCCCTGCCACACTGTGTTGCTTGAAGAAGTTTGATTCTTTGCATTACGGTAAAAAGCGTGCTACTTTACCATTTTGTATGAGCTCTGATACACAAACCAAAGCACGTCCAAATCTGTGAATAACATGAACTCATCATAATCTGTATGTGAGTGTTTGTATTGACACATTCACACGAAGCGAATAATTCTCCAGCCTATCATATCTAGATAGTCACAGTCTTCTGAAATCATAGGCATCATGACATATCTGTGAGAAGCAAAGCTACCCGAAAAAGTCTTCAACCCTGGCAGCTCCACATTGCAACTAGAGCCATGAAGTTGGAGGTGTTGGAGGCCTTTTGTGTTGCATTTTGAGTTCGTGGACAAGCTTTCTCGGGATCGTGCATCGGTGGGTGCATCCTAAACTTCACTGATACCCTTCGACATCCTTCGACCCTCTTCGCTGATACCCGCTGCTGAAATCATGTCTTTTGTGTCAGGCGTAGTTTTGACCAGCACTCCTTGCTACATTCTCAGCCTGCGATGAACAGCGAGCGCCAGAAAGGTTGTGTTTTCCCCAATGTCGCAGCGGCGACGATTGCAAACTTTTGATTCTGGGAACAGGTGCATTTCAAAATTTTCAAAGCTGTTCAGCTTATCTCTGTGGCATGATACTTGAAAATGTGCAGCTCGTCCAGCCCTTTTGGCACGAAGATTCACTTAGTCGCCGCCATGTCGGGCGGTCGTGTGCTTAGTGATGGTCAAGCATCTCATACAGATTTGCCGATGCTTTGAGATCTACAAATTCACCAAGTTTACCCACAATTTGTCATCCTGGCAGTTCATTCCAATGCCAGCTGATTTGACCTTGAAGCCAGGAGACATCAGGATACGCCTAGATGGTATTCCAGATTCATACATCCTCACTGACAAGTCTCTTGGCAAAAAATGTATTTAATATTATTTAATTGATTTTGATTGTTTGTATTTGGGTGCTTCTTCGTGCATTCCTTTGTTGTTTTTGGGATGCTTCTTACTTCACTCTTGTATGTTGCAGTGACTTGGAATAACTTGCACTGAGATTTGCAGTGAGATGTGCAGGTGTGGTTTTCGAGACTCAGAGCTGGTAGACTTCTGCTGGGCTTTCCGCCTCTACGATGTCCTCGGAGACGCTAAGAAAAGGATTAGCTCGTGTCACATGTGTCTCCCACGATGCCATTTCAAGTTCTGAACGTACTTTGCGGCTGATCCAATCTGGTGCATGAACTCACAAGAGATGAAGATCAAAGTTGCTGCTCCTGAGGATGGTGTCATCGATGCCAGCCAAGTTAGATTAGCACTTAGCTGGTTGGGTGAGGAGCCATCAGACAAGGCGTAGCTCGGTGGAGCACTTTTTTTGACAGCCTGTCACATTTTATACGCTTTCTAGCAGGTTACCCGATTCTTTGGTTAGAATAGATTGTGGCTGTTTTATTCTTCTTTTGCACATTCTACTTTAAATTCGAGTCATGCCGAAGTAACTTCTGTGGTCGGGGGGACGCACTTCAGCACACCATGTAGAAGAGGACAGTATAAGACACTTTTATTTTGGGACACAATTGAAAAACATAATCCAATCTTCTGACAGCTGAGGTTCTTGACAGCCTCTTGTTTGCAACACAAACCCACACGCATCGATGTTTGCTCTACATACAATGAGACTGTACCAGAATTGCCTCTAACCGTCTCTAACCCTTGAATGTCACCGGACGGATTTCGACATTTGAAGACTGGACACCATGGCATGCCATGGCGCTTCTGAGGTTATGAATGACATTGACAGCCACGGCAAAGGCGTCATGGACTTTCAACGATCCTTGGCTGCACATGCTGCTGAGACAGCTGAATTGTGCTGGATGCCAACATGTTGTTTCACCCTTTCTTGCAGCAACTTTCTCCTTACTTCTTGTGACAACTGGTGAATTATTCTAGGGAAATATCCATTCGCTGCATTGCTCTCCCCCTGCCATTTCCACCTTGCCAAGGCTTCGTGAAGCTAATGGCGAAGCTTCTTGATTTTAGATCCGATGGGTCACAGGAGCTTCAAACCAACTTTGTTGTTTTCCCGAATGCAATTATGACAATTGTCAAACCTACATCACAATAATTCAATATTGGCTTGCACGAACTCAGGTTTGATCGCTCTATGATTACAGAAGATGAGCTGGTCAATGCTTTCAAGATCTTTGACAAGGTCTGCTTTGTTTGGATATCAAGTGAGGGGAGAGACTGCTCTTGTGCACAAGATAAATGCCAGAATATTTTGCTGCTTTCTTCAGCGTTCATCGTGGCTGAGTTTCTCGGTTGAAACCGCCCGTGACGTCGTGACATCGAGTCGCGAGGACAAGAGTGGCACGATTGATGCGATCGAGCTCCAGGATGTCCTTTGCAAGTTGGGCTTCTCTGTGAATCCCCTGCAGCGGCTCGAAGAAAAACACGAAAAACTTGGGACTCTGTGTAGGTGGATGGTGGAAGTGCCTGTCACCGATATTCCGATGTAATAAGATTAATAAGGTAGTAATACTATGTGATACTTGTAATTCAGGTTGAGGCTCTGCTGGGTGGTAGTTTGAATGTCAAGGACACAGGTTGAAAATTGTAGCACAATTTTCAAGTGAAAACTATCGATACATCACGAATTTACACCTTCAGAGATTGGCGAGTTGGAACCAGTCAAAACGGCTTGGACCTTGCCCAACGGGTGTCCGTATTCTAAGGGCTGAAGAGATGATCCAAGCAGCTGATGAAGACGGCAGTAGCGTGACTGAAAAATTGTGGGACGAAACAGACGAAACATGATACCGCAGAATACAACAGAAACATCCAGAAACAGAATGTCTTTTTCGTTGTGATGAGTCATCTGTCACCAATTTACCGATTTCGTGTCCCTGGTACCTTGCACGAGCCACATGGAGCTCATTGGAGGGTCGACTTGCCCCGCTCCTCAGGTGGTGAATGCGAGTATGGGGAGTTCGTGCGGAAAATCATTGATCTCTCCTCAGTCTCCTCAGTCTCCTCAGTACTCAGTACTTGTTCTTTGTGTCTCTGTGGCTTGTTAGTACTTCGTGAAATACTTCGCGTAGTTCTGGGTCTTTGCATTTGCGCCTCGCTGCTCCTTTACCTGGTCTTGAAACTCTGGGATCTGAGGAAAACCAATAACTGCATGAACTTCAGAGCTCGACCTTCCAGAAGTGCTGCTTGGCGGAGTCAGAGACTTGTTTCTAAACTCCTCTTAGAGAGTAAATATTGTCCAATTGCTTCCTCCAAATGGATTGAATGACTGGGTGATTTCGTCTTGGCAGCAATGTGCTCAGGTACTGCCCACTGCAGACAAGCTGCTTGTGACGTGACGAGCGCCAGCAACCGACCGAACTGTTGATGTCTTTCCAGCAACAATGACAATGCAATGACAATGAGACCGATTTTCTACTTTTCAACATCTGCTGCTGGCGTCACAACACCTTTTAATAGCGTCATAGAGTTTCCCATTTTGGGCATTGCGCAGTTTCTGTGACTAGGTAAAGTGACTGTTGGTATGAAGAGCTCATTTCCTTGAATCCTACAAAATCGTTCAGTCAAAGCGTTTGACTTTTCTCAATCCTCCTGCTCATCCTTATAGATTTTTTGAATGCATTCCATTCATAGAATGCTCCCCTCCATTATCCCCTGAACTCTTGGATTGAAGTCTCACTATCCATTCCTGGAATTCAGCCAGCAACCTGCCTTTAATGTGTTTGGTGCGCTGACGGATGTCTCACCCAAAGCGTTTCATCAAAGGAAAAGACGGCAGGAAGATACTTGTGATTCAACGCGGTTCCTGAGTTGATCGAAATTGATGCTGCTTCAGAACATAAAGGTCTTATAACTTATAAGGTGTTTCAGTTCCTGAAGCTGCTCATAGCTGCTCTACACCCAGGCCGACCAAGACAAAGTGATTGTGAACATTCTCAAGGCCACTGTACTTTTGGGCCGATGTTTGCATGACAGCCTGCTCAGCCCAAGCGTTCGGTTGACCTGCCTTAGTCAAGTACATCGTGGAGTCGTGGAGTATTTCTTTGTCTTATTTCCAATCTGAAAATCCAATAAAATCTATGTTTCGCTGCCGGCCGCACAAGGCTACTGGTTCTGAGATGCGGGTAGCTTTGAGCTTTGTAGCATTTCTTGAATTTGGATGGACCATGCGCCAAGCAGAAGCAAAAAGTGCGCTCAACAGTGGCCAAATGTACACATCAATGCCGACATGGAACATGGTTGCGGTTCGCTGTTAGGTGTCAGAGTTTGGCACTGGCGACTTCCGTCCAGGGTCTCGGATTGGAGTTTGGACACAACTGAAGACATTTTGAGATGCTAGTTCATGAACCTCACATACCTTTCAACACAAAAATGTGTCTTCTCAAACGATTGCTTAAGGCTTATGCATTTCCAAACCAATTCGTTCGATCCTGTTGTCGACATTCAAGCAGCTTCGAAACCACTTTGACGGTCGTTTTGCCCCAGGATTCATTACCATTTGTATTGGATTTGTGACCATGGAAAATTCCTTTCTGTATCGACGACTGAGTATGAGTGAAATGCACATACTTCCCCCAAGGCACGCCGAGCTTGGACGTTTGCTTCCGCAAGGAGCGAAACCCGCGATTCAAAACCCAATGAGCGGAAAACAAAACATGCTGGGGACGCTGCCAAGTCAAAAAGAGGAGCTGTTATTCCCTGCTAGGCATGAACTGATTTTTGCTTTTGAAATCTTGTACAAAGATCCTTTCACAGGATGGATCTCGCTTGTTGCCACTTGTGCCCGATTCTCAAACTCTTTAAAGCCTAGAGTCTAGAGACAGAAGTGAACAGTGGCCTGCCTCTCATACAACAGGTAGATTCTGTGGGATGGAGTTGTTTTTTAGCCTTAGGTGCACAGATGTACCCTTGACAAGCAAGTTGTGGATTTGGTGCACTTCGGTTTGGAATCACCGTCAAGTCTTCTTCTTTCCCTCGGCCAAGGTACAAGCATCACAGGCACATTCGCAGCCGGTTGATGTCACATGTTCACACAGAATCACAGAGCAAGCGGAAAGGGCTTTGCACATCTTTGCACATCTTTGCACATCTTTGCACTATGTTTTTTCATGTTTTTTCTTGTAAGCAGATGCAAGCAGTACTGAATGCAAACGCGTTCTTCCAGGGTTACCCCGGTTACCCGTGCCAGGATCATCAACGGCATTTTGCCGTCCAGCTCCGGGTTGCCAGTGCTGGGCAACTATCACTCCGAGGCTGGAGAGATGCAGAAAGCTCAGCAGACGACATCATACGACATCAATTGATCAAATTTGATCAAATATCATCTGAATCATCTGATCTTAACCGATCTCAATTGAGATCCACAAGATTCTGCAGAGTCTCTTATTGGAGAAGATCTCAGTGATCGTTTTACCCTTTGCAGTGCAGGGAGCTAAGACCTTGGTGGTGGTTGGCAGCCCCAGCATTGACCATCCGTCAGCATGCTGTAACTGAGTGAAATGATTCAAACAGGAAAATGGGGAACACAGCACAAAGCAAAACCTCTTGCACTCCTTCTTTCTGTACCGGATACGTGAACGCGTTTGTCTACTATTGTCATGCCCTTGTAGCTATTTATTCCGACTGTTGCTGATGAGGACATGGTTGACACCTACACTGAAGTCAAGGCGGCTTGTAAATGAGTGGCTCAACAATGGCTGCATCGCTGTATGCATTGGATGCCGCCTTGGTGTTTGCATGGCTGTTTCTATTTTTCTGGTGAGGTTCAGCTGATTTATACAATTTTCCCTTCAATTTCAGCAGTCAGCCGACGGATGGTCAGGCGCTCATGCTAATATCAGCTAGTCCATATCCCGTGAGAAGATCACGATCCAACCTTTTGCTGGTCAATACATGTCAAGACTATATAGTCTAGTCGTGTGATGACCGGAAGCTTAAATATACAAGCTTACACATACACATCATATGACGATTATTGTGTTATACGCACTAAAACAGTAGTCTCTGCGGTTTTTCGTGTTGTCCTGCATAGGAACACAGCTAAGGTCGTAAAGAACAGCTCCAAAGTTGGCCTGGGAGATGTGGACTTGATGAAGTGCATGTACGGTAGCTCAGTGACCTAAGCGTCCCTTGTCCAAGTACCACACGAAAGAGTTATTGCATGTTCTGCCCATTTTATAATATTTTATCTGTTGATTTCATGTGTGGCACTGCTTTTCAAGTCAGCATCTTGGAACGCTTAGAAACAGTTGCATTGCCGCTATTTGTTGGACAAAAAGTCTTGATAGTTCTTTTCTAAAAGCTGTCCAATTCTATGAATTTCTTCTCATGGTCGTGCATGGTTTGTTCCATCATCAATTCATGCGGGGTTGTTGAGGTCTGCCACGTTTGATTTCAGCACCGATGACTGGCATATGCTCTCCCTACATGGTGGCTGGGCCAATGAGCGGCACATCAACACCCGAAGGCCAGCCACAGAATGAAGATGCAAAACAGTTTGACCAGTTTGAACCGCTTTCTTACGATGCTCCATAATTCTTCTGTGATTCGTCCCCTGGCACAAGAGTTTGCAAAAGAATACACCACTGCCAGAGACTGCCATTTTGCTATTTGCTCAAGCCACCAAGTCCTCCAAGCCCTGCGACACTGTCCCGCCTTTTAGGATGGCTTTGCCTATGAAGTCGGTTATGAAGTCAGCCATGAAAGCGATGAAATCGATGAAAGCCATGAAATCACCTGCGATGAAGGCCAAGGCGATGAAAAAGAAACGTGTGAGCAAAGTGGCACGAGGCAAGCGGGCAAAGGTGGCAGTTTTCAAAGGCAACAAAGAGAAGACTGCATCTGGACATGCGAAGGCAGACCTCATGGTCAGCAAAACTGGCAAGGTTGTGAGTAAGAAATCCCATGCAGCTGGCAAGAGAGCCTACAAGAACATCGCAGCATGGACAAAGGCATGCCAGGCTGCAAGGACGGAGCTTGGAATCAAGGGCTTTTGCGCTGTGAACGGCAAGACGGCTCAGGGCAAGGCTTTCTATGCCAAAGCAAAAGCAATCTTCGCTTCTGTGTGATGTGCTGATGAGGGAACCTGCTTTCGTGGTCATTCATGGAGCAGGAAACCTGTCCGTTGTGGTCCCAAAATTTTGTTGGTGCATTGTACAGATTGACTCAGTCTATCATGCCCCGTGCTAACCTTCGAACAACTGACATTGGCTGTGAAGATTATGAAGAGTAAACAGGCAGCAGTCCGAGCAGTCCGAGCAGTCCGATCAGTCCGATCAGTCCAACCAACAAGCATTGCTGTCAACACAGATCATCTGGGGGAATCCTCCGGGGGCCCCCAGGAATCCTGATTTGGATCTTTCCGGTCGGCACCAGAGATATGTGTGATTCCTTGGTGTCCTTGTCAGGATACAAGAAGGCATGATCCACTTGGGCAGCAATCGTGGAGTTTCTTCACACCAGATGAACCCTTTCTGCGCGCCTTGGATACATTTGTGCAATTTTGTGCATTTGTGTATAGTCTCTGCCAACATGTTTGATTCTTATTGATGGGCTGTGTGTCTTGATGATTCGTTCCTGGGCACCGAACAAACTGATGGCTGAGTTCGCTTTCTAACTCGTAGTTGTCCTCAGTTTCTAAAGTCAGAAGTAATCAACTTTGGCAGCAGTTTACAAAGAATCCTTCGTGGTCTGAGGTCTTGTCTTCTGGTCCTCCAGCAGAAGACCATGGGTCATACACTTGGGATTTGTCTCATTGAAATTGTTTTTATGATTTCAATGATCCCAAAGTCTTTCATTTTACCACGTTGTTGAGAAGCTTCACTGGAAAGGCACTGCTATGGTTTTTGCTTGCTCTACTCGGGCAACTGGCTTATGGAGGTGTGAATTTAACTCGAGTCTATTAGTCCATTGTCTTCTTGAACGCAGTCTGGGCTCTGTGCTTTGCAGAGCAGAAACAACGCATGCTTTTGGTAGCCAAACTGCTTGATCGGCATTGTTTTTACTTCGATTGATCACCAGTGAAACATATCGCAGCTTAGGGCACAGTGTGCTTCAGAAGGCTTTGCAAGGCTGAAGGTTTTGCGATATCAGCAGGTCGAGCACAGCCAGACAGGGTGTGTGCGCGTCAATGTTGGTAGGGGTCTGAGAGCGGAAAAGACATGGAAAGGCAAATTGAACCATGATGCCAGCTGGTGATGCCACTTCTGGTGATGCACCTGCCTTGTGTCTTTCTATTTCGTTTTTGTCTACTTTGGTTGTTGGCTGTGACCGACGCAGCCGCACTCAGGGCTTAGCAATACACACTTCAGCTGGCATTTGGGTTCGGGTCCAAGTGTCGCAGGCCTGCAAAGTAGATAAAAACTGTTCAGTTACAGCGTGGCAATGCATGGCAGATGAGTCTCAGTGATTCTGAGGAAGTCAGGAGAGCTTCGAGACTCCTGAGTGCGTTTGTGTCTTCTCAGATTCAGGCACTTTAACTTGATCCAGTACCTCAGTACATCTCACCTTGAAGCTGCCTTGGACAAAACTCCTCCACAATTCTCTTGGAGTCTCCTGTGAAACGACAATGTGCTCTCCCAAATTTTGCACCATTCTGAGCAGGAGTGACTGACAACGCTTGACCAATTTGGCCAGTGTCATCTGCTAGGCCTTGGGAAGATGACGCAGACTTTCCAGCGCCTCATTGGGGAGAGGCCTAGCATAGCCCAGTCGTTGAAGTGAACTTGTCTACTTTGTGTGCATTCTTATCAAGAAACCATGTATCATTCTTATATTATCAATTATATCATTCTTTACTATGCTTTACTTCGGGAAGTGAGGAAGGAATTCCAGACAGCTTGCTTGCTCTGTATGTTTGAGGGAGAAGCTTTCAGAACAGAGAGTAGTCAAATCCTTGCAGTCTCAACGTTAACGATTCCAGGCTCATTGCGCCTCGCTGGCAAAATCTCATCTGTCCTGTCCTCATCAACACTTGGGAAGCGATGTACTTCGAGGCACGAAACTCAGCTGGAATGGTGCTGCCCGTGCTTGGCTTCCACTTGAGCTGAAGGGAACAAGAGATTCCGTTCACAGTCTCCAGAAACAAACCACAACCGAAATGCTGCCCAAAGCATCCCAAAGCCAAGTTTGCCAAGTTTGCCAAGGTCTATCACGATAAGATTATCCAATTCGCCAGGGCCTTTGGTCGAGCCCTGCACCCTACTTGAAGTACTTAGACTTGACGGATGCAAGGCTTTGCAAGGCTTTGCAAGGCTCAATGAAATGAGATGTTTTTTAAATGTTTTTTACATGTGATGACGATCTGCTGATGAGTAGATCCACTAGGCGAAGCCTGCGATTGAAGCTGGGGTTGAACTGCTCGTGCTGGACGATGGATGGTTTGGCAAGCGAGATGATGCCAGCAGCTCAGCGCAAGATCGGAGCCTTGAATATTTCTAGACCATTTACAAATTTACAGGTCAGTAAAGCTGCCCACGTCGCCACGTGTAGTTGGAAGAACCTCACATGTCTGTCACCTGCTGGGGCCCCACTTGGCACACTTGCCACACTTGCCACTCATTTTGCCAAGGACACAACATCGTTGGGCCAACAGCCAAGAGCATGTACAAGAGTCAATGATTTGATCCCATGGAACATTTGATTTCTTGAATGAGCCGCAGCAAAAACAAGCATTTGCAAATCATGTGCGAAATTATTTCATAAAGCTTTCATGAAGCTTTCAAGCTGCTAGCCCTCAAGAGTTTGAATATGTTTCAAATTGTTTCAATATGTTTCAATGCTGGCCTGTTTCTTTATGCTATCCCTTCGGTATCCCTTCGGTCTTCCTTCGTGTGGATTCCCAGCTTGAACTCCGCCAAGGCGATTGGGTGCCAGATCCCCGAAAGCTTCCGCGAGGCGCGTCGTGTGCAGGATCTAATCGGATGATTCCAATGATGCATCATATATATATATAAGTATTTTATAGTATTTTATAGTATTTTTATAGTATTTTGTGGTGTATCGGATTAGTATGCGACTCTGCAACGCCCATCAAGTCCCTTTGAGTCCCTTTGCTCTTACATGGCATCTACGTGGCATCTTACCTGGAATGTTCCCCACAGCTGAGGTTTGAAGGGTTTGGCAGAGGCAGGCTATTGGCAGCTATATGCAGCTATTGAATATTCCCAGCAGAAGACTCTGTATTAAAAAAAAGCAGAAGAACGGTGTTCCTGTGTGTTTCTTTCGGTTCCAGTTCTTCGAGTTCAAATGACAGGATCTCAATGCTATGGGCTTGAAGCTTGGACTTTGGGTAGAGCCTGAGATGGTGAACCAGGACAGGGAAGGACATGTCATGAAGAATAGGCACACAGCTCATTTGTTTGCATATTCTGATTATGGTCTCTCTGACCCACACTTGACGACTTGACAGGATAGTCAGCTCTACAAGCAACATCCAGAATGGGCGAGGAGCCATAAGATTTTCGCGCTGTACCTTCTTGTGTCAAATGATGTGTCAAACGATGCGTTGTTTTTACACTGGTTAGTCTTTCACTTCGACGGTTTTTGCTGTGCTTTGTACCACCGCACTTGTTGTTTGTGGCATGTTTATTGACAGCTGAGTGCTTTAGAATCGTCAAACTACATCTTTGTTTGTGCGTCGCCTGGTGTTCTGTGCTTCGCCAAGGTCCTACATCATCCTGCACGGTTGCGATCGGAGGGCAGGAGCAGATCTCCTTGACAGTGTTGAAGTGTGGAAGTGGACGTCATCTCAACAACTCTCAACAAAACAGAAAGTTGGTCATTTTTGCCACTTTAACACCCCTTGGGCAGCAGGGTTTGATGTTGTTTGTGAATTGTTTAGCGACATCTACACTTGTAAACTGGTGAAGCGGTGTAATTATGAGTCAAACGGCTCCTATCTAAATCTGGGAGAATCTGGGTACTGCTTCCTTGAACGATTCAGTGTAAGCAGCCTTTGGAGATTCACTGCACCTTCCACATCATGCTTGAAGAATCTTGAAGAGGAACCAGCTGGTTCTGGATCTTACACGTGAAGAAGTACAGGACACTGGACACTGAGAGTTATTGAATTTAATGAGCGGGGATTCTCTCGATTTTGATGCTTTCCTGGTACGAGCGAGGTCTACTGTTTTTTTTTTGGATTTGCCTGTGCTGGTGCAAGCGAGCTTGACAGCTTTCAGTCAAAGATATGAAACTTAACTTGTCGTCTCTGTCTACAAAGAGCGGTCAACGTCTTGTCGTGGCTGAGTAGAAGATCTCCTTCCCTTTGTTGAAACCTCCCAGGACTACATCATCGATGCTGTTAGTCAGGTGACTGGCTAAGCACTTGATGGGCAAACAAGAACATTCAAAGCAACCTGTTGGATGTGGTTTTGGTGGATGCATTCCCGGAGAAAGGAGTGCAACAAGCGGTTGAACGACGCAAAACAGCTTCAATTGAACCGTTCGAGCTAGATTTTGACGACATACATGAGGATGACGGATTGCAAGCTGTGTGTAGGATGCGTTTTGTTAGTGTTGTTGCTGATTCTTTGAGCTGTGTGGACCATTGTGGACCCATGTCCTGGGAAGCCGGGAAACTCCTGGAAACAGCATCTTGCTTCATTTGGCCATGTTCGACTGAGGTTCTGAATTCTGCCAACATCGAGTACATCAAGTGACTTGGCATTGGACAGGAAGCGCAACATGTTGGGCCGAAAGACTAGAACTGAGAGCAACTGAAAAAACACATGTTACACACAAGGGTTCAAGTACCGAGCATCGAGATGGAGCATCAACTAATAGCGAATCCAAAGCAAATCCATTCCATCCATTCCCATGGGGCCATGCCATGGGACCCTGAGATGCAGATGGGGCCTGTGTGGGACGTTCGTAGGTGGGACATGAATCGCGCTCTTACTGATGCCTTCTCTGCGGCTTTGCCGTCGGATACCTAGGTTGTCTTGAGTTGTCTTGCTACTTGTCTTGCTACTTGTCTTGCTACTTGTCTTGCTAGTTGTCTTGCTGGTGCCTGAAATGCCTTGGACGAACTTTTTGTACAATTTCGACAATTTTTTCTTTGCCTTTTTAACTCTTCAAATGTCAGTGTGTCTTGAAACATGACAACCTTGAAAGGCCCCGACAGCAAGGAGAGGTGCCGTATCTGATCACATTCAAAGCTGATGCATTTTTCCTTCCTCTGGCCTCTGATTCAAACCTTCTTCAGAGTTTGCTTGTATGTGTTTCCGACTTGATGCTTCGTGGGGCACTTGCGAACCAAGAATGGGTGAGACAGCAAAATAATATATGTTCATCAGCCAATTGTGCTCAGATCTCTGCATTCATGCAAGGATTCATATCCATGTTCATTAAATGTTCTTTACGTATTAATAATCAATAATATATATAATCAATAATATATATATATATATAAATGATATAATTAAAGGGCTGCCGCCCCCTGCCGCCGACCCCAGTGCAGTGAAAGGAACGATCCATTGGTGGTACCCTCATACGTGGTATGGAATGGTGTGGAATGGAATGGCATGGAATGGTACGGTATGGTATGTATGTTTCTTCTGTGTTTAACGTACATATTGTCAAATGACACACAACCACACAACTTTAAATAACAAACATAATACGCACTAGGCACACGCCCTACCTAATTTAATATAGAA
>Ga0126342_10001555_pt1 | contig 32751 bp, 35 predicted proteins | sample Cyp1metagenome_FD_92528 | JGI IMG/M metagenome (GOLD analysis project Ga0126342, IMG submission 92528) | Coral microbial communities from Lord Howe Island, Old Settlement Bay, Australia - Cyphastrea 1 metagenome | ecosystem: Host-associated > Invertebrates > Cnidaria > Coral ...
CCGCCCGGGGCAGGGAGCGCGGGGGTTGAAGCCATTGCGAAAGCTACAGAGAAAGAACGAAAAGTGCGAGAAAGGAAACCAGCCAATCACCTTTGGCGATACGGCTGATAACCTGTAGAAATAGGTTAGTAGCCACTTAGTGCCACAAAACAAGTAAACTGCCAACGCACTATTTCTTGAGCCATAGCGTACGGAGTATGAGGAGTGAAAAGGTACATACATGGTATGCTACTGTGCAACAACATATATATATATTATATTATTATATATATATGTATTATATATAATATTATTTATATATGTATATGGGATATATGTATGGGATACATACCGAATATGTATAATATATATATATAGAATGAATGGGGGATGCCCCAATAGCTGGATTATCATGGACAGTGCCATAAAAATTTGTAATTTAGGGGTATCCCAATTTTAAGAATTTAGGGAACCTCCATATATATATATATATTATGGGATATAGCAGTATATGGGGCATATGTTCTAATCATATTATGTCTGATGGTATGATGTAAGTGTATGATATGATATACCCCTCAAGCAAATTAACTTGGACCCTGCCAGCTGGGGAAGATTGGTTATGACCAGGGTCTATGTTAATTTACCGGAGAGTATTTCATGGGATAGCATATACGGTGTACATGTTTTAATCATATAATCATCAATATATGGGACAGCATATTTGGCCATATATGGGAGGCCGGGAAATACTACATATTCATTCGTTTTCTACAGTAATTGTGATTGCTGTGTGGGAAATGCTATGTACAGTAGCTATTCACTGACTTTATGCAATGATTGGTCATATCATGTGTTCCTTCTCACATGCAAGGGATATTGGTGCATATTTAAAAGAAATGGGAGCTTACAAATCGTATGCTCATATTTTATTAATACGTAATATTGAATAATCTGATATGAGATATGATATTTGTGCGTGGTTGTGATTCTGTCTTGATCATCCATTTTCTTGATGATAGGATAGGTCCATAGGGAAGAGAGAGAAAACAGAGAGAGAGAGAGAGTGAGCTGTGCAGTGCCAAAGCACGTGACAGCTGCATCGGAAGGCCGAGGTCTCCCACACTCCTCGATGAATGGCTGGAGAGCTTTTGATGGGAGAACCATCTACAAATCCAACATGTTACAGCCATGTTCTAATACGCACGGCAGAACGACATGTTATAGCTGGACATTGCCCCTACTTACCCTTCTGCATTTTACCCACTGACGATTCCTCGGTTGGCTCCTCGGTTGATTGGATCAATTAACCCTGGTACCAGCATTGAAATGCGTTCGAAAACATTCGAAAACGCTGCTGGTGCGGATGTTCAACTGCTCCCATAGCTTTTTGACCTATACCACACCCTTTGCCTCACATTAAAAACGAGAGATAATGTGGAGCCCCGGTCGGGAAGCCTACCACTACCAAAGTGCAGCTAGTAAAGAGTCATTGAAAAGAAAAACGCAGCAATCAGAGATCGAAAACGACTCCCCGGATAGTCCTCTCTTAGATGTTACCCAAAAATTAGCGATTCGTGGCCAGTAACTTGGGTATATCCCAATTCTTTCCGGTAACTGTTAGCGGTAAACTACCAGTTTCTTCTACCAGTTGCCTAAATTGTATATGTCATGATGTTTCTCAGTTGGGTTTGGCCACTTAGTTCCTAGCCCTAGCCATTTCCCCACATTTCGCCCATCTAAGTCGCACCATCTAAGTCTAGCCGGCATTGCCGGGGTCCTCAAGGAGCCGGTATCACTGTGTCCATCCTCGCACGGATGCGCATGTCGGATAAAACTCATGTAGTTGTTTGAAAAAAATGTGAGCCGTTCCAAAATCCAAGAAATTTGCTATGGATATGTATGTGTGTGTGTGATTGTGTATGTCTGTAAAGTAAAGTAATGTCATGTCTTGTCTGTGTCTGGTCGTGTCATGTGTGTGAGCAAGTGTGTGCCCAAAAAAAATCACCGAAACGGTCGAAGAGCTGCGCTGCTGCGCCGGCCTTGTCTTCCAGCCCCTCATCCAGTTTGGGCAGCTCTCGGGCTTCTCCCTGCAGCGCAGTCAACATAGACCTCTCTCTCTCTCTTTTGTTGTGTCCAAAAATGGGATATTATGGAAAGAACTAGTAACTAGAGGTCACTTTGGTGCATGAATTTCATCATGAATCATTCAATCATTTGAAATCATTCATTCCGTTCATACCTCATTTGGGGCAGGGGATTTCCAAGACTCCAAACCGCCCAGCCCCAAAGCACCCATCAACTTCTGGATGATTCTTGCACATAAATGTCGCACATGTTATGCAATTGTTTAGGACTTCTTCGTTTGGAGGTTAACTACTCTGGTTGTTCCACAGAGCTATGGAAAATTGCCCATGTCGAGATGATTTAATTTGTACCTATGAAAACAACCATTGAAAGATGGTGCTCTTCCATAGCTATGTGAAATTTCCAGAATTCAAAAGCAGCAAGCTTGACAGCATCGAAGTCCGGATGGATAGTTTCAGTGAAACACGGGAACCCACCACTGCAGCCGCTCCTCCAAGCTTTTCTGGGCTTCCAGGGAATCATCCTGCAGCCTTGGGCCCAATTTCCAAAAAAAACACAGGAATCGAAATGTTTGCGCATTCCGATCCGATTCGAAGTTTGGTGTTGTAGCCCCTCTACCCTCTGGTAATTTAACATAGCTATTGAAAATCACCAGTTTTAATGGGAAAACTCACTATAAATGGTGATTTTCAATCGCTTTTTGTATGTTTACCGGAGGGTATATCATATCAATTCATATCATAAGAGAAAGATCAAAGGACCAGCGACTGACATCCACCCAGTTCCACCGAGTGGCGCGGGCCGCCACGGAAGGCAGGTCTCCAACCACACTTTCCTGAAATCGATGTCTCCAAGAAGCATTGTACATCACAAATAGTCAACCAACAAATAAGCACGAATAAGCTACATCTAGGCGTACAATGGCGTAGATATTTACATAATTGCTTGGTTGTAAATAAGGATCCCAGAATCAACAGAACTGTGCATTTGGCCAATTGTCAGTTTTACCTCCCCTACCACCGTGAGCCTGCCATAGACCCTCTGAGACTTCTTCAGCCGCAGCATGGAAGGCGGAACTGCCTCTGCACTGTGGCATCACTGTGACCCGCACATTTTGGTCCTTCGTTCATGTTCAATTGAACCACATCCTCATGCTACCGACCAGTACCACCAATCCAAATTGCAAATTACATTCCCATGTCATCCCATATCCCCATACACCTCCTCATACCACCCATCCAACATATACTGGTTTCCATGGCTATGGGTCAAAACTCTGGTGCCACAGTGAACATCAAAACAGCTGATCATATCCAGCAAAGGATGTTCATCTCCCCAAATAATGGTAGTAGTTTTGATCCATCCAACTAGGATGGTCGAAAGAAATGGTGCCCCAAATCTTGATGGTTTATCGGAGTTTATCATCATTTTCCCAATTCATCCCATCCCGGGCCCATCAGTACCCTATGAAGCCTATAGTTTAGTAGCGTGGATGCATTCTGGGGCCCATTTGTATAGGTATTGCATAGCTATTGGCCCATCCCCAGAATTCAGCGCCTGCGGCGCACTGTTCCATGCAGTGCCTGGTCCAACCTCTTGGACCCGATAGCCCTGCAATGGCAGCAACGGCTCAAACGCTCGAGGGCCTTGGCAGCTTCCGCTTGGGCCGTTGGGCAGAGCAGGGGCTAGTTATCATTTGTTATTCATCCAAGTCAGGGGTAAGGAATCTTGACCCATAATCAATTACACGGAGAGACAAGACCCAAACACCCTTATCATTGAATCATCCTTTATCAAAGTGATTTCTGGACATTTCTCTACCCGGGATGAGATGGGAGAACTGTGCTGAGGCCCCCTGACTGGGAGAGCACCTTTCAAGCTTCCCGCTCCGAATCGTTCGCTCCATCTTCACATACCTCAAAAGCTCAAGTTTGTGCCACCAACCGAGGACCCAACAGCCAGGACCCAAAAATCTGACCACGGGGCCCATGTGCATGGAAGCCACAGGAATTTCCGTAACAGAATCTAGGTCTACATGCACCCAATTGAACAAGACTAATGTCATTACTAATGCTGATAGTGTGTCAAACTCATGCCACGCACCCATCTTTCCCCCCAGCTTCAAGTGCGGGAATCCATCACCGCCCTTCCAAGCCCTGGTGCATGGCATCTTCCAGTGCCGCCTTGCGCTGCCTCACCCAGTTCAGGCCGCTGCGATAGCCTGGCAGACGCTTCACCTCAGCCAGATGCCAGGGACCATCAGGGCTGGGAATTTCAGAAGCCTACAATCGAGGTATTGTAATTAGCATGTAAAGCCATGGAAATTGGGGACATATACCCTGAAATTTAATGAATTTTAGTCCTTACATAGGCTGTATGATGGGTACCTCCAATCCAGTTACATGAAATGGCCATTGACTAAGGGAGCCGAAGATGGAAGAAAACTATAGAAAACCTAGCTACTGACTGCGATTCCGATGGCCGTTCCAGAGATCGACCAGTGGGGCGGGCATCTCTAGGTGATTCCACCTCCTACAGATTTTAGGAAGGGCAAATGTCATCTTCTAACTTTTGATCTGCCAGCAGAAGCGGGTTTGCCCCTGCCCCGTAAGAGGCTGGATGAATACATGCAGTACTTCAAGCAAACTGAACATGATGTTCATCACTGCTAGGTCTATGCCCGCCAATACTTCAGTCAAACTAATGTAAAATGCATCAAAATTACCTTTTTGAAAAGTGGTTTGAGGCTGCAGGCAATTGCAGCCATACATTCAGAAATATGAAATATGTATACATATATACACATATACACACATAGAGAGAGACCTGGATGGAAATTACATGAAATTACATGAAATTACGTGTCTTCCATTCTTCCATCTGCGTTGCTACTTTTCTATCCCGTAGCCCACTCCTCCCAACTGAGCACTCACACAGGACGAGGTGGGATGCTCTCTGCGGCATCTTAGCGAAGGGCTGTGGATTCCACTCTTGAAGTTGGATCACGTCCCACTTGGAGATAGTGGATGAGCTTGAACACCGCAGATGTCCAAGAAAGCACAAGAAATTGCTATTTGAACTCTAGATTTATTTGGTCTCTGAAAAATCCACCTATGTCATACATCACTCACTCACACCTCTGAAGTTCCGTGCTGCAGTTTAATATGCTCAATGAAAAAGAAATAATTATAGTATATAATTAGATAAGCAGCGGGAGGCGCGAATTTGTGCACCACTCAGTCGATGATGAACATAAAACGCACGTTGAATAAGCTGAATCGTGAGATTCACATATGGGTTTACAACACTTTACAACAGTTTATCAAAGCAGGGACTGGGTCCTTGGGTCTCAAATTGTGAACCCATGCGTAACCGTCGCCCTTCCATGCCCCACATTTTGGGCATCCGGACCCTCCTCTGGCGTCACCTCAGCGTCAGGTATTCTCTGCATGGCCGTCACCGCCAACACCTGGTTGAAGACGTTTCTGCTGCTGCGCCGCCGCGCAGGAGCCTGTGGAAATCGATGGCGGGCGCGCAAACATGGACCCACATACTGGTATACTTGCACCGCTTGCACCCACATCATGTGTAAGTTCAAGTTGGAAACCCGCTCCAATCTGGCATTCATATCAACTTTAGGTCACAATCCCGGCAATGATTGCCATTGTCATGAAATCAATGCCCAAAGGTCAATGTACAGTAACGAATGTCTTTACGATGCAGTCTTCCCTACACCCATGGCATGCTTCACGAGCTAGCCACCTCCTGCCGTTTCTGCACCAAGTCCAGTAGCCGTTGCTTCTCCTGCCAAGTCTCGATGATTAGAATCAGGGCCACCGTAAATCGGATGAACATGGATGAACTGGTAATTTCTTACGGAGGCATCTTTTGTATGCTCTTGTTTTAAAAAATGTCTTCCTAAACTACCTGCTACGCTCTGGACTCCCATCAAGTTGGATGCCCAGGGGGTGCAGTATCTAGCACGGCAAGTCCATCTGCTCCACGGCTTGCATATTGTTCTGTCGCTGGACCAAATACTGCCCATTAATTCATGCGAGTTTGTGAAGACTTGCCCAGGCAACGAGGACAAAGCCCATCATTTGGGCTTGTCTGAAAATCTGTATCTGAGACTTTGCCGCCTTTGCCCCAAAACCACCCAAAAACCAAGGGTTTATCGTCATGTTCCCTCCAAAGAGATGTTTTTTTCTTGCGGTAAATCCCATTTTTGGACACAGCTCCATTCCACCATTCCCTGCGGCCGGCGCCAGGGCCTCTGGGAACTCATCCACCAGCTCCCGAAAGGCGGTGTTGTTGATAGCAAAGGTTAACATCCTGCAGGTGCCCAGTCTCGTGGTATCGCACGTGCTTTTTGGCAAATGTATGGGATAGATGGGTAGATGCCATGGGCAAAAACTGTGGACCTCCCCCAAATCCATCAAAATCCAAAAATGCACTACATAAAATTATAGAAACATAATGACAATACCAGGGGAGCCTAATTGATGATGATCACCTACTCCATGTTGGGCAACTTTGTCTAGGCCATCCTGCTGTAGTTCGGTCTTGTTTGGGCATATTGAGGATCCGTTAGCTTGAGGCAAGCGCCCAGTGGGTCCCACAGACCCAGCATGTTGATTGGACTGGAGAACTGCACTCCTCTCATCCGCTCGAACCGTTGCAGTGGCGGAAGGGACGAAGCCCAGAGCTACAGACTCACCAATAAACCTGCATCCAACAGGTGCAAACAGAGCTCACAAGAGTCGCAGATTGATTTGTGATTATTCTAGTACATTCTTGTTGTTGGGTGAGGGTGCCAGTGTTCTCTTCATCTGTAATATTTTTGGCTTATGTCTCACATTGCTATCTCCATCTCTGCACTATTCACAATCAAAATCATAGAGCCACTGGCCAGATCCCATAAATTGGCAAACAAATCGTTCCGTTGCCGCCGCTAGGTGCTAAGCTGCTAATGCCAAAGAGAAAAGGGTGTGTCAGTGTATCACTGCCAGCACCAACCATCCATGAATTTCAGGCTTTTTGAACCGCTGGTAAGAGTGGCAGAGCCAGGCAATCTCCGCAGCTTTGACGGCGAGGCTCTGAAAATTGATGTTGCCTCCCTCACTGACTAAGATTCTTTGTGCTCAAAAATCACTGGAACTTTCACTCTATACTGTTGGTTCATTCTAGTCACTCTATTTCAATCAACTGTCTTGCTGTTGGGTCCGCTTGATTGTGAATCCGGATTCGGAGGGCCAAGGCATCGTACGTTTGCATCAGCTGCAAGCCTTCTTTTTGAGCGTAGACTTGCATCGCTGCAAAGATCTCTTCACGAGAAAATGGGGCACCATTCTGAGCCAGCAACTCTGCTTTCCTCAGAATGAGCGTGGTGTCGTGCAGTTCACCAACGTCGTCCCTCTTGTTAACTTGCCACTGGCCACTAGATAAATTCGAAAGAAATGCACCCCGCAGCTTTCGTAGAATGTCCGAGCGGCTGTCACCAGATCCAGGCAACATGCCGACCTGCCGCAGTAGGTACTTATTTGCCGCTCGATTGAGGAAGCAGAACATAGGCTCCTTCAAGTCAGCATCCACCTCATCTACATAGCCAAGCTTTTGAAATACTTCGGCTACGAGTGTGGGTGAGTCCTTCTTCACAAAGGGGCCACCACCCCTCCACACTTGACGTGCTCGCCGAGACCCAAAAGTCTCCTGACTTTGCTTCCTAAATCCTCCTCCTACTGAACTTATTGGAAGGAAAAATGCTAAATTGTCAAAGTAGACCTTCCCAGAATAGCACTTCACCTTGTGCATGACATCATGCACAGCAATGGTGGCAAGATGAGGGGGGTAAACTGTTATTGAGCCAGAACAATTTTCAAACCAGAACTTCGCGCACTTTTGAATCAGGAAGCCCTGATCTGCCTTGAGGCCAAGATCCTCAAAAAAAGCCTCCACAATCTCATGTGGAGGAGGGTGGGTCGATTTGTTGCAAGCTTCAGCCATCTGCACGGACCCAGAGCCATCATCATGGAGAATTGCACGGACCTTGGGCGCTGCATCAGTTTCCTGAAGTTTTATTACTTGCACTCCGGCAGCCTCATACTTGTTCACGACTCCAGTTTTGCCTTCGGGGATAAGCACAAACGCCTTTGCCTCGGCAACAGAACCAACAAAGCCAGCATCTGATGTCAGCAGCGCCAATCTTCCGGCGCCATGCATGCGGGGAGAAAATCTCATCATTGCTGACACAATAGCCTCATCGTTTGGTTCGGTTGAGTATGTAGTTGCCCGCGGTACTGCACAAAAAGTGACGCCAGGCTCGCTGATGAAACGTTTCCAATTCCTGTTGGACTCCCGTCTGGGTGGGGCAAACAGCAAAGTGTGAACTTCATAGCCCTCCTTTTCCAAGCAGCTGATTCCCTGCCTGATAACTTCGATACCATGCACATCTGCATCCACCAACAACTGTATTTTCGCTGATGCAGCCACTTCTGGGAAGCCTGTTTGATACTTAGCCACCTGGCTTCCAAGAAATGAACCTGGTGGGCACTTTGGGCCCCACCTGTTCCAGGACGATATGCTGCGACTTCCTTTCAGAAGATTCTTCCATTGACAGCCTTGGCTCAACACTTGGCGGTGAAGCAACAGGGGTGCGCGCTTCACTCGCATCCCCAACATGGCGCCGAACCTCCGGGAGATTTTCCCCAACAAAATAGGAAATGTTTAAAACTCCTGCATTGCAGAGCCAAATGTCTGCAGCATTCTCATCCCTGGCGTCTTTGAGCAAGATGGATGATGCTCGCGCGCCACCGGGACATGCATATACATGCATGGCACAGGCGAGATCTACAAACAAATGCATGGCTAAGCCAACCTCCCAGCTGCCACTTCCCCCATGTCGCCATCCCAAGAAACTCGCCGGCGCCAATTCTCCCGACAATGCGACCTCGGTGCTGTGAATCCCAACATCTCCCAACCAAATCCCAAGAATGTCTGACCTGGCAGTGGATGGAGCATCCTCAAGCACTGAGGCTTGGACCGCCTTTCTCGATGGAAGCAGTGCCTGCCCAGCTTATGCCAGTCATCCAGTTGCAGGTAGAATGAGCTCTGCTGTCCATAAATGCAATGCACATGGCTGTGTAATAGTGTAACTCAATGATTCAACATGCTCTTCTATCCCCAGAATCTCCTGTCACTAGTTCTACTTCTACCCCAAGCTACGAGTACTTTTGCAATCATCAGGATTCAGGCAATCTTGTTTGACATTATCATATTGTCTGCTAATGTCTGCTATGGCCGTGAGCCGTGAGTTCGTCAGCTCCAGTCTCTTGAAGCTTGCCTTGCTGAATCAGAAGGCTGAAGCCAGCATCGGAGCCTTGGCCATGAGGAGTTGATGGGCAGCAAAGGGCCGGCCAGTGACAGGGGCAGCCACGATTCCACAAATTGGGCAGACAGAAATTCAATGGATGGTCCCGCACAAAAAAAAAAAAGTGACAAATTACATCACCCCAAAACAACACAGGGTACCATAACACTTTTTTAGCTGCACCCTCGAACCTTCTTCCAGCAAAGTCTGACCAGGAAGAAAGACCTGCATGGCAGAAGATCCGAACAAGTCCAAAGAACAGATCCGGCAACAAACCAAGGAGGTATGGCGGTGGTGTAGCATGTGGCCATGTAGCATGGTATAAACATAGAATGTGTATCGACAATTCATAAACTTGGATCTGCCCCTTGGCCATGCCACACACGGAATGAAAACTGCGCCCCCATCCTCTATGAGCCGATCCGTTTTGTGAAATTTACCAATCCCACCAGGACTAACAGCTGTCAACATCAAGCCGCACATAGCCATCCCGCCATCCCTACATCTCTGGATTCCATGGCGATGTTACAACAGGGCCTGCTTCTCCAGATGCTGCGCCATGCGGGTGAGAAACCTCAGCCCCCCGGCATGCTACTTGCAACGCACCTCGCGTTCCTGCGTCCCATCGGCTTATCTCATCTGTTGGACTCTCCTTTGGGGATCTTCTTGGGGTGAAATTTAGGGTTCCGGACCCTTTGGAAATCCCAAACTGAATTTCTGGAAGGTCGGGAAATGTCGGGAAGGTCCATGCGTTTTCCCAGCAAACCGCCTTCCACAGCCCTCACTGCATCCGAGGAACGATGGGTCGCAGTTCTTCAGAAAGCTTGTGGGCTGCCTTGGCCAATGGGCGAGATAGCACCACTCATAGCAGTTGCAGCATTTTACTCCCCTTTTGCTGATAAAGACCCACCTACTATCTACATCACTCTCTGAGACTCTATATGAGTTTATATCTATAGAAGCATCTATATGTCTATATGTACACCGTAATTACCATCTTTCAATAATTGTTCAGAACAGAAACAACAAAGACTTCTGGCCCTGCAGAGCACAGCGGCAAATAATGCCCATCCCCCATGCGGCCCAGAGGCTGGGCTGGCAACTCCTGACCCTGCGAGATGTGGTGCACTGCCATTGCAGGAACACCGAGTTGAGAGAGGAAAATATGGAACAAGATGGTGGCATCTCCATCAGTAGAATCAGTAGATATTAAGATATATTAAGAATCCATGAGTACATGAGTTGTAAATCATGTCCCAGGGAAGCATCAGTTTTCCGTAGCTGTGTCAGTTCAAATCGCAGGGCAGCTCCCCATTGAGAGTCATCCTCCTAGGTGGGGCCATTGGGGCCGGTAGGGCCAGGACACAACTAATAACTAATTGAAATGGAAGAGGCTCTGGTGTGCAGCGACCTGCTGATTTCTGTTTCATGATGGATCCAGTGGCCAGAAGCCAGCCCCGATAGCTGTCCACCTCCTCCCCGGGAGCCTCTGAAGATAGGGTCTGCACGGTGGACCGCATCTTCTTCTGCAGCATTAACTCCATCTTCCTGAGTGATGGGCTGCCATAGTTCAACTCTGAAAATGGTAGGTATGAAGCACTAGATAGGTAAAGCACCATTTTGTGCTTTGTCTAACCCCTTGGCCGGAGAAATACAAAAAGCCCACAGTAGAATTTGCCAGCGATTTTGCTGAATGAATCTGACTGGCTGGGCAATCGTCGCATCACGGGACACATTCAAGTGGAAATTAGAAAGATTTAGAAAGGACAACCAGCTTGTTACCACTATATGGTAGTTGACTGGCTGCCTTGGACTTCGGAGGTATTAGTGAAATCCTAACAGGATCCAAAAGGTACGACACATGCTGATTGCACTATAGAACTTGAAGTCCAATTGTGTCCACTTATAGATTTGTGCACCATGTCCATGTCGCCCAATGTCTGGCACTCCATCTGCCTTTTGCACCAGCCTTTTCTCCGGGCGCGCTCTGCACGGGGTGACCGCAAGAGACAAACGTCACGGCCCCGAGGCTTTCAGTCGCATCTCCCGGTGTTGCTTGATGAGATCCTAGGCACGGCCGGCAGGATGCCAAGAGAACCGTGTTGCTTCAATTGGGGGGGAGCACTGCCCCAGTGCCCCAGTGATGTTTCGGAAATAGTGGCTGTCAACCAGCAAAAATGATGAGTTTCACCACCAGCAATGATCAAAAAATGCTGACTGAGTAAAGCATACTAAAGCTATCGTTGAAAGGGGCGAACCGCCAAAAATCATCAACAAAAATGATGGGAGTTGACCACAAGAATTCCACCGAAACGTTGGTTTCCACCAAAACCGACGGTTGTTGATGGGGACTGGACCATTCTTCAACTTGCATCGAGCATCTTCTGCTTCCTTCTGCAGTGCCTCACGCTCGGCTTTCTGCGACTCACTCAGCTCTTCTTCTCCTGAGGCTGAGGGAAAAAACAGGAAAACAGCTAACCTATGTTTTGAGGATCATTCCAGTGCCCCCTATCGATAGACTTGCCCATGGAATACTAGTTACCTCAAAAACAATTCAGCGAGTGGGACAGTCGATTCATGCTATTCATCATTATTCATGCAGCTGAAATGAAACAAAGCCTACCACTTGCCAAAGTTGATCCAGCAAACCACATCCAGAAAATGATTTTACCACCTCGCGGGTGTCCCTACCTATCCCATTTATGTGTGTCATATTCCCGCGACACTGAAAAAGAAGACCACTCAACCTCTATCAACCTGTTGTGGGGAGGACTGCAGGATTGGTTTGACATATCCCATCGTGCACTTAGGACCTAGATGGACCTAGAATCTTTGCGAGAATGCAGGCTTGCCACATGACAATCACATTCACCAACAAATCGGAAAAGGACGTCTATTCATTTGACTGAAGGCATGCTGGTCACATCTGGTCACCCACGAATCTACATCGAAAAAGGGTACCAATGTGCATAGATATTCACAGGTTATTTCCCCAACAAAATGGTTTTCTGTTGACAGGGTTTTTTCGGGAGCTGAGCGTCTGGGTCGATGAATCACCCGCGCATCGCAGCGACCCAGCGCATTGTCGCGTTGCGAAGAGAGATCGCTAGCAGTTGATGGATCCTGAGAGGAAACCCTTCTGAACGATCTGTGACTGTAGTGAATTGCGGTGGTACATGTGTAATAGATAGTATCTAATGCATGTGTGTGTGCGTATTTCTTTAAGTGCGCACATAATTACATAAGTAGGTATGGGTGCATGTTTACTTGCCCCACTATGCATATATATATACACATATTACAGTAATATAATATATATTATATATATACACCGTATATATGAGTTGCAAGTGGGGCTTCGAGAGTTGGTACAGGCACAATCATGGGCACTGAACTTACCAACTAAACTGCCAACTCCACTTGGGTACAAAGCAACAAACAGGGCTACAGCATATATGATGGGAGCGTAACCGAGTTAAAAACTATGGATGTACTGCGCATATATCTAAATCCAATTATAAATAAATATATACTCTGTATTTATGTGTATATATAATGTACATTGCAGATGTGCGTGTGTAATTGTGTGTATGTGTGCATTAACAGTGCCCAGAAAAGGCATAGAAAAGGGTATATAACCAGGTGACCGGATTGATGACGACCCAACACCCCTGCCACAAGCAGTGCTAAGGGGCTCCCTTTCTCAGCAGTGCTGCGCGCAACTCTTGCGCGATGCCAGGGGCGATGACCGGGGATGTAGCCTTCTTTGCCTGTCAACAGGTTGCACTGTTCAGGTCAAATGAGCCAATTCCACATTTGGTTTACCCTCTGGTAAACAAACATAGCTATTCATTGAAATAGTGGATTTACCCATTGAAAATTGTGATTTTCCATTGTTATGTTAGTTTACCAGAGGGTAAGGGAAAATCTACGGGAAAAGCCTACAGTATATCTGGGGGTTGTTTTTCCCAAGGGTTTGCTGAAGATGTTCCCTCAAACCAATCCATTGAGCGAAAATACAGGGGGTGACGAGGTAGCCAAGTTTAAAGGCTTCCTGTTTAGAATTGCAGGGTTGTTCCCATGCCAGGGACAAATCAATAACATGAGTAAAACGGTTTGAACCAATCAACCTGCTGCATTACTCATGACAAATTGATGTTTGATACGCGATGTGTATATATATATATAGTTATAATTATATAGTTATATAATTATACAATTAATATACACGTGCACATTCTGACTATCATGTTTATTGTTGTCAACATGTTTAGCATTAAACTCTAATTGTTACATTATTGTCAAATCATTATTAGCCTCATTCTTATTGTATATGCATATATATATGTGTGTGTGTATGTATATATGCAATCTACCAGTCTCATAACCGAAGCTTCACTGAAAAACCCTCTGATCCATCGCCCCACGTGCCTCATCTGACTCTGATGAAGAGCTACTGCTTGTCTTCGCCTCAGCTGCAAGCCGTAGATGGCGACCAGTGGCACAAGGTGACAGAAGTAAATTTAACATAATTCAACCTGCATTTCTACAGTAAGGTGTTTCACCTATATAACGTACCTTTTTGTCCGGGCCTCTCTAAGGTTTGCCCAGATTGTGCCCATGTTAGTTCATGGGAAGTGTGCATGACGTACATTGCATACATAAATAGAGTCCCCAACAACTTGGCGCATGGCTTTCTTGGAGTGCTTCTTTTTCCCTTTCTTGTCGGAATCATCCTCGATTCTGGATTGGAAAGCTGTTCTCTGGGAATGATTTCATGGTATCAGATGGCTCAGCAGCAGGCTTGAGCTTCAGTGCCACCAGCAATCACAGGAAGCTGGGTCCTTCTTGGACTTCTTTGCTTTCTTCACCTTCTTGGCCTTCTTGGCATCTTTCTTCTTCCTAACTGGCCACAGTTTCCATCTCACGCCACTGTGCCCAAAATCGTCTAGCCGTGATGGTTTTAATTTAGAGTATATATATATACATTTAAGGGCGAGAAGAAACCCCAGCGGAATGATGGCTATGGGCACACCAGTGGCTGCCAAAGTAGAAATCCTTCCATGCAACAGTTCTGCCACTTTCCATCCATCATCCATCCATGTTGAGAAAACTGTCCACCCTCAAAAAGTTTTAGAAAAGTCTAGACATACGAAAAGTGTCTTCCCAAGCACCTCAAACACCAGCCCCACCCCACCAGCCGGGTCGCTTGGTCATCCAACCTCTTCAGCTTGCCATGCCATGCGGCAGGGGCCCAGCTTGAGCCAAGCTCCAGCTGCAGAAGCAAAACGTGGCGATGCAGCGGTCCAACATGACACACCCTCCATGGTGGCCCCTGGGTTTCGTGGCAAACTTGGTGGAAAACGATGCAGGATATTCAGTTAAAAATTGCTTGCTTTCCAACTCATTATGACTCATGTTTTCTGGGGAAAGCTCGGGGTTCAACATCATTCTTCTTCCTATCCAGGCCCAGCTTTCCCCAAATCGGTGCATCTCAGTATCTTCATATCCGCTTCGTAGAGCTGTCGAATGACCTTTGCCACCAGGAGGATGGTTCGATGTTAACCAGGGCATTCTCTGGAACACCAAAATAGCTGCCAAATGGGTGTTCATCCGAAACAACACATCATAGGTTTTGACACACCCCGCACACCCATATTTTGAGGGGAAAAAACACAGTAGCATCTATCATGCTTAAAAAAACGTGCTGGTATGCTGACATCTGTGTCTACATGATTTGTTGTTCTCTTTATCTCCTTTTCCAAATGGCGTGTTTCTTAGGCAGCCCTTCCATCACCAGTTCATCCAAGTTCTAACGGCATCCCATTTTCCCTACTCACAATTCATCCTGATGTGGCAACCCCCAGTGGCAAATTCGCAAGCCCCATCCTTTAAGGTTTAATCAACCCCCAAATTAGTCTATACTTCATTTTAATATGTGTTTCACAGCAATGCCGGTTCATATGGTTCATTTTATCACCAGTCATCCATCCCCAGGACTTTCCCCATCTCCCCATGTAATTCCCCAGCTTTCCCAGGCGAATCCACCGGTGACCCCGGTGATTTCCAGGGCACGGGTGTGGAGGGCCCATCCACCGGCAGCATCATGCACTCCGCCACGGTGGTGCAGCGGACCGTGGCACCGCTACGGGAGCCCGTGACCAGCAGCCCGCGCTCGCCGAAGATGCCAGGGGCTGTCCTGGTGCTGATCTGGATCAATCTGGGATGGGGATTTGGAGCAGATGGCAGATGGGAAACTCAATCAGAAACCCAGATTTACTGGTTGGGATTATATAATTTTAGTGGTTATAATACCAATATTAGTGGTTATATAATATATGGTTAGATGATGCAATATTAGTGGTTATATATGGTGATTAATGATGGGATATATGATCATACTGGTTGGTGGTATACCTAACCCTCTGAAAAATATGACTTCGTCAGTTGGGATGATTCTTCCGAATATATGGAAAAATAAAAAATGTTTCAAACCACCAACCAGGATTAATATGAGAATGATGGGGCAGATCAACATATTGGGTATATGATGGGGATAAGGTAAAGCCATCAGAATCATACACGCATACGATAATTACTGCCCCCGCCCCGAGTAGCCAAAAAATGAAAGATATCTAATGAAGCATGATTTGGCGTGTACAATGCATGTGCAATGATAAGCCCAAGCAGCACATGCCAAATCCGATATGCCGATATGCATCTCACTTTTTGTGCCACCCTCGTCAATCTACAACAAGTTCAATTAGTCAATCCTTATTTCTTCACTATAGCTGGGTCCTAAAATCATGGTGATTTTCAATGTCACGTTTGAATATTCTGAAGTAGTACCCTCTGGTAATTTAACATAGCTATTGAAAATAGCCATAGAAATAGTGGATTTTCCCATGAATAATGGATTTTCCCATGAATAATGGTGATTTTCCAGTTCGCTATGTCAGTTTACCAGAGGGTACCGCTACTCAACCACCCTCTGATGAATCCCCTTGGCCAGGCCACACGGTCGCGACCACCATCCCGTTGGCTTCAATCTCGACAATGCCGTGCACCAAGACCACCAGATGCGTACCTCGACCGTTTGAACTTCGGAAAGCTACAAGTTTTCGCAATGACTTGCGCGACTTGCGAACTGGAAAATCACCACTTTTGATGCGTAAATCATTTAATAAATCATCAACCTAAATTGGCCATGTTCCATAGGTTAATTAACCAGAGGGAACATTGGTGATTTATGGGATTCTCAGCAACAAAATTCGGATCTAACCGGCCAAATCTAAGTTTAACTGTACGCATGATTTGCACAGAAAAACGGCCCAGAAAAATCGGAAAAAATCCATCACCATGTTTGCTTACTTGAAGGTAATTCAGGCAGTAGTTCTGCGAATCAATGGCAAGCCTGCCTGGTTGGCGGCTGAGCCACCCCTCAATTGATATGACTTCTGGATCTCTGATAATTGTTCCATGAAAAGTCACAGGTGGACATCCTTCATCTGGATAATCCACCGATTTATTCATCTGGATTTAATTCACCGGTGGGTAATCCATCATCTTCCAGATTTGAATAAATGGTATAAATAACAGATGAATGGTGGATATTGGTGGATAATACACGATAATACCAATTGGTGGCATTCTATAACAAATGAATAAATCTTAAACCAGATTTGAATGCCACCAATCTTCCCTTCCCTTCGATGATCCCGATGATCTCGATGATCCCGTTGAAAAATTCTCCAGCCTGGAGTGCCCTGGGTCAGAATGGCTTGGTTCACCATGAAAGGCTGCTCGAACCTGAAATCTGGCGGAATCCACCAGACTAGTTTCAGAATCTTGCTCTCCGGTGTCATCAAGAGTGGCTTGCTGGAAAATCCCCCATTTCGTTCGATGCTTTTTCCATGAAAATCGTCATTTATTAGGGGATTTCCAAACCAGCCACGTTTGACTACTGGATGACATTTTCTGGTGTCAAAGTTGCCATTTCGGGCCTGGTTGGATTACCAACTGAGACGTAACGACCAAATCTTTCATGCGAACTGCGAACTTGGGGAGAAGCCGACAAAGGCCTGACTTGGTGATTGAGCCCCCTCCACCAAACGGACGCACCTGGACATGCTCAAAACCTCCCATGGGATTCCTCAAAAATCCCAAGGGAAAATTCCAAGGGAATTTCCCTGAAGAAATCCCCAGCTCCCTCCCGGAAGTTCGCTTACAAAAAAAATAGGAATTGAACCCAATACCTGGTTAAGGTTGGTGCTTTGGAATCTAAGCATTTCCTGGATTATCACTATGGGGCCGCATCCCACAATTCCAAACCCATCAACGGCCAAGCAACATATTGTCCACCAGCATCCGGGTAAAGTCCTAGCAGGCATTCGTTTTTGCCGCCGATTTTGGGAAAAGCATGTAATTTGAGGCTTGCTATTGGGCGTTGTCAAAACCCTGGAAGGAACTATCAATCTAACCCGGCTACAACTTACCCCAATATCAACGCCGGATTAATAAGACCCCCTTATGAAATTGGAAGGGTATCATTTCAAAAATGTGGTTCATGCCAGAGACTTCGGGAAAAAAAAAACACGGTTTGGTGGTCATATCAACTATAAATTCCCATCTCCGTTGGCGAACGCTTCATTTCCGTGGGCTAAATCTATCATAACCATGGCGTCCTACTTGGAAGTTCCAGTTATAAGTGGATAGATTACCATAAGTACAACTAAATGGGGTCTATTTATCCATGAGTTGGGATATAGTTGGGATATAACTATGATATAACCATAACCATAACATAACATACAAGTGGAAATGGTTTATATCGCAACTCATGGGGATTATCCCCAACTGCCTCAACTATATCCAAACTGATAGTTATGGTATGGTATGGTCATATCCCAAGCACCATGGCCACGCCTGGCTGAAGCCACCTTCGCTGGCACTGGCCTGTTCTAAAGCCATGGAAGCTGCCTGGGAAGACCCGAGAACTTGGGGGTCATGGGATCAACTATGGCAATGGTACCCCATATACTGAATATTATATATATACGTATATAATTGTGATTATCTATGTTTATATAACAATAGTATGCGATTTATATTGAATGTATTATTTTGGGATATCTATTATATAGGTAATGTTTATATTATGAGTCTGAAATAATCGCTATTCTGCCAAATTATTGTTGGATGGGATCAAATCTTCGGCAATTGGCCAGTTTGGGATGGGTTGACTCTATTTCAGTCTTGTGGAAACATGTCCATGTTGTGCTTAAAATTGATTTTACCATCGGAGTAAAAAAAAATGGGATGTTTAGTTTAAAACATGTTCTTAGATTGTTGGCAAGTTTGAAGTTTTGGAATTATCAATTGGCAGTGTGTCAAAACCTTGTACCCCTGGTGAACATCAAAATAGCTGGTAAATGGATGTTCATCCCACTAAAAATGGTATTAATAGGTATTGATCCATACCCAATTGATGGGAGTTCAGTCAACTTCGCCTTGCGGCTCTGGCTGTGGGCTTCCACGATGGAAAGAATTCGCCTCGGCAGGGGCCAATCATTTGTTTAGTTAACACCCTCGAAATTGGTTTGAAAAGTAACGCCCTTGAAAGCGTTATTAAAGAATGCACAACAGGAACCCCTAAACACAGGTTTGGGAAAATGGTGTTCCTTTTCAAAATCACCATGTTGAATTTTATTTCAGTGTAATGTTCAAAAGTGGTTGGCTGGGAAATACTTACTTCAAAGAGGAAGGTCCCTCTTCAAACTGTCTCAATGTTCAGAAGAAAAAAAAATCCAGCCAGCCACGTTTTTTGATCAAGAACCATACCCCACGAACCCAAAGGTAAATATGCAATTTTCACTTAGGTACCCCTTTGCGTTGATTTTCATGTTGAAAGGGTTCGGGACCATGTTCTCTTGGATTTGCTACGGGACGTGGCTATGCTGAATTTGGAGCAGTTGCCCCCCGGGTCTGTGATAAGTTAAGCCATGCGCACGTGCCATTCGTCAAGCCTTACCCTTGGCCACTGGAAATGTTGATCAGCCATTGGATTTGCGGCATTGCCCGTCATTTTCAGAGAACCCCAAGTGTCATATGATTCTTTGTTGTTTCTTGTTTACTGGTGTTCGTATGTATGTATGTATGTATGGATGGATGGATGGATGGATGAATGAATGAATGAATGAATGAATGTATGAATGAATGGATAAATGAATGAACAAACGAGTGAACGAATGAATGAAAGAATGAATGAATGAATGAATGTATGAATGTATGTATGAATGAATGAATGAATGTATGAATGAATGAATGTATGAATGAATGAATGTATGAAAGTATGAATGTATGAATGTATGAATGTATGAATGTATGAATGTATGAATGAATGAATGAATGAATGAATGAATGTATGAATGTAGGAATGCATGAATGCATGAATGCATGAATGTCTGTGTGTGTATGTGTGAATGTGTGTATGTGTGTATGTGTGTATATGAATGAATGAACGAATGAACGAATAAACGAATGAACGAATGAACGAATGAACGAACGAACGAACGAACGAACGAAAGAATGAAGGAACGGACGAACGAACGAACGAACGAACGTAGGTAGGTAGGTATGTATGTATGTATGTATGCATGGATGTATGCATGTATGTATGTATGTATGTATGTATGTGTGTATGTGTGTGTATGCGTGTATGTGTTCATGTGTGTGTATGTGTGTATGTGTTCATGTGTGTGTGTGCGTATGCGTCCAACATTATTTCATCAGTATTATTAGCGTCATTCAATGAATGGTTTGCCAGATGCCACCAGGTGATATGATTATATTTATCACCACCAAGGGTTTTGCCATCATAATGGCAAGCGATTTGATTTGCCACACCAATTCATTGGCAAACCAGGCACACCATATATCACCACCAATGATCTTGTGCGATTATATCAAAATATGTTGATATTTGATCATCTCTACGACATCCCAATGTTAAATATACCAATGCGTTTTTCCCCACATCACTATGTGGGGTTCTAACTTTTTGTTGCACATCCGCCGTCCGCCTCCCGCCGTCTCTCACAACTTGTCTCTATCAACTTGTCTCTATCACCTTGTCTCTATCAACTGGTCTCTATCAACTTGTCTCTATCAACTTGTCTCTATCACCTTGTCTCTATCAACTTGTCTCTATCACCTTGTCTCTATCAACTTGTCTCTATCACAACTTGTCTCTATATCAACTTGTCTCTATCAACTTGTCTCTATCAACTGCGCGGCACCCGGAGAGTCTATCGCTGGCGCGTTGCCGCGATTGGCGCCGGGGACGCCGCTGAACGCCGCGGTGGTTTGGACGCTTTGACGCCGCGGCTGCCTTGCGTGGCAGGCGCACCACTTGGTGACTCTCTGTAGGGTCCCCGGACGGCTATTGGACGCTTTGATGCCGCGGCGCGGCTTTGGACGCTTTGACGCTGTGACTGCTTTTGCTTGGCAGGCGCGGCAGTTGGTGACTCTCTGTAAAGATTACGGCTTTGACGCCGCGGCTTTGGACGCTTTGACGCCGCGGCTGCTTTGCGTGGCAGGCACGGGATTTGGCGACTCTCTGTAGGTTGCCCGGATGTGTTTGGACACGACGGACACACCGATCTCCAAGGTTGCTTCCGGAGAGTGGGATTGCGTGGCACCTTTACGTGAAAGGCGCCACATAGCCCCACTCTCCGGAAGCACTTGAACACGACGGACACACCGATCTCCTCCAAATTCCCAACCGGAAAAGCGCTGCTGTCCGTCACATACAGCACCAGCAGCTTGAATGATCTCCAAGGTGATCATTCAAGCTGCTGCACCAGCTGTATTTGACAGACAGCAGCGCTTTTCCCGCTGGTCACGCTGCGGATGCAAATGTGTTCGCGCCCGGTTTGACAGGTCCGGGAGACGGGAGACGATGCTGCGGTCTTGCCTCCAGACTCGGATCGATCGAGAAAACGTGTCTGTGTCGTGTCTTGTGTCTTGTGCCGTGTCCGAACCGTGTCCAAACCGTGTCCATCTGTCATCTTCCTTATATCCCTGTCCATCGAATCCTTTCATTCTCTAAAAAATTGTTCAACCGTATCCTTTCAAACCGATTTATTTCCGATTGCTGTTTTCTCCTGCCATTTTCTCCGTCCGCTCACTATCCTCCTTTGTCATTCCAGTGCATACCTTCAGTTCATAACAACCGGAAGGCTTCACATGTGGGGTTATCTGGTCCTTTAATTTTATGTGTTGATATTCATCATTCATATCCCACGAGCTCGTGCCACCAGGGAGCTCTTCTTCCTCTGGGAACTTCTCCAAAACCCTCAGCAGAGCTTTCCGGCTCAGCGCCCGCACGTCGCTCACGGTGTCAGCCTGGAGATGCCGAGGGGAGACGAAGCAGTTGGATCAACTGCTAATGAGGTAAAGACCATGCTATAAAATATGGGAAATTCATGGGAAAGTATGGGAAAATCCCCGAACTAGCCATGGAGGTTTTGTTCGCTGGTAAAATCATCGAACTGTACTCGGGGAATTTCCAACTTGCCATGTTTGATGACCAGAGGGTAACCCCGGGGGACTTTTGATGCCTCTCCAGACACGCCGAAATATCATATAGTTGGTTACACACACACATATATATATATATAATTATATTATATATATATATTAATAATATAAATATATAAATATATCGTTGGGTCTGTTATATATCCATATATATATATCCCACTTTGTATCCCCATTATTGTCCCATTGAGTTTGCATGTTTGACAGTACATCACCAATCTATTGGGACACTACGCTTTGGCTATTAAAAGAAAATTGCCCGTTTACTTCGATGATGTCTGATTTAAAAATTTACCAACAAAAAAAATGCAAAATTGTTCCATGGCTATGTTGAATTGCCGGAGGATATGTATAAATATATATATGTGTATAATAATATAATATAAACAATATAAATAAATATAAATATAATATAATATATATATATGGTATATCATGGTATATCTTTTTGGGGCTTCGAAGTTCATCTCCCCTCCGCCGAGTCGCCATGACCGTCTCCTTCCGTGTCTGGGAGATCCCCAGGACGGCTTGACCACCGAAGACGCTGCCGGGATGAAGTCGGCTCACAGGATGATCGTTCCCACCTGGGATGGAAGGATGCTACCTGTATGGTACGCCCGGTATAACAGCCACGACAATGTAGCTAATACATATACATACATAGATAGATGATAGACGGATAGGATAGGATAAGATAAGATCAGATAAGATAAGATAGATAGAGATATAGAGATATAGAGATATAGAATGACATAGAGACATAGAGATATAGAGATATGAAGATATAGAGATACAGGGATATATAGATATCAATACATAGAGATAGAGATATATAGATATATAGATATAGAGATATATATATATATAGGTATATAGAGATTTTGTTTTCCATGTTTTGACATGTATTTGTGTCACTATTTCAGTCGTATTTAAAAATACTTTTCTGAATCATTTTTGGGTGCTCAATGGTGCTGAGGCCGCAGGTGATGACGCTGTTGACCTCTGCTTCAAAGCTGAATATTACCTTCCCGCAAACATGAAGATGCAGAAAACCCACCATACAGGATCATAGAGGTAGATCATGAGCCGGAAAACTCTGGCTTTTCCGGCTCTTTGCGTATAACCCCTGGGTACCACATAGCCGTGCTTTGCGTGCTTTGCCGTGCTTTGCCGTGCTTTGCCGTGCTGGCTCAAGCTTTTTTGCCAGGGCCCCCAGCTCCTCAAGACCTTGCATTTGCCCAGGGCCAGCACCTCAGCTGATCCCAGAGCAGGGACACTCTCACTAGAGGAAAACCCATCAGAAACCATCAGAAATCATCAGAATGTAATGATTGAATGGGAGAATGATGAGATCTCATGTGGTGATGGAAAAAAATATCTGATTTGTTTGATTATTGATGGGAGAATAATGGGATAAATGGGTTATAGGCTTTAATCTGATATTTCTGGGATGATACCCTCTGGTGTCATAAAACATGGCGATGCGTGGAAATCCCCGAACTAGCCGTGGAGGTTTGGTTCGCTGGCGAAATGGTCGGTTTGTGAATGGAGGAACTTCCCAGCCAGCCATTACTCATAGAAAACCATGAGAAATCATCAGAAATTATCTTCGTTTACAATGTGGGGCCGCCTAGATAGCTAAGTTGGTTTATAACTCCAATAACTATGGTTTATGGTACTTATAACTATGGTTATTGGGGCCTATAAACCAACTTACCTATCTAGGGGGCCCCACTTTGTACAAGTATTGAGCAAGTCATGAGAAAACCACGCATCATTTCTTCATCTCGTCTCTTGGATACTCGAATCAGCTCCGTGTTTCTTCAGGTTTCATCACGTTTCATCCACACCTTCAGCACCACTCCCCATGGATTCTTGTTGGGGCGCGCTACCGCTCCCATGCTCCCTTGGTCCCCGACAAACATCTCGTCCCCAACTTCGCTTTCGCGGAAAATGACCTCGTCCCTGCCACAGATCCTGCGATTTTTTGCTTGAGGATCACCCATGACTCACGACTTACCCTCTGGTAATTTAACATAGCTATGGAAAATCACCATATTTAATGGGAAAATCCACTATATATCACCATTTTCAATAGCAAACTGTTAAATTACCAGAGGGTAGTGGGTCACCCAGGGATCACCCAGGGATAACCCACTTAGGACTTGGGGCGCGCCGGCGGACTCAGAGGGATCCTCCGACCATCCCCAGAACCCCTCCATGGATCTCTTGGGACCGGCAACGTCAGATGCCATGTGCATTTTTCCAGGAGCTTATGGTGGATTCACTGGATTGGTTTAAGGGAAAATCTACAGGAAACCATGGTTTTTACCATCAAATATAGGGCTTTCCTGTAAATTTTCCCATCATCCAATTCTATGATGGATTCATCCCTAGGTCCAAGAAATATTATGAAATATGATGAAATGGACAGCTTTCGGATGATCAATCCTTTTTTGGACGTGAAAAATTCCTCGAAACCACCAGTCTCCAAAGGTCCAGCTCATAAAAGTGGGGCACTGTATGATCTGTATGGCACTGTGGGTTCTGTAACAAGTCATTTTCGTTGAATTTACACCTCATTTGGCCCAAAATGATCCAAAATGATCCAAACTGGTCATTTTGCTTCGCAGGCTCCTCTGGGAAAACTCACCTCGGTGGCGTCGAAGCTCTCGAATGGACAACCCAAAACGAACAGTTCCACAAGTCATAAAATAGGTTTTTTTTAATGGGAAAATCCTATTAAAATGGATGATTTCGGGGTATCCCCATTTCAGGAAACCCCAAGATTTTCGATTGTTTAAAGTTTGGGGTTCATACTTGCTGAGTTTGTGAACAGCTAACCTTTTTTGTGGATTGCACAGTCCCGTCATCGATCAGAATCCAGCAAACTTGTCTTCCGGGTTCGGTGTTTATTCTAGGGCCTTTCCACATGAATTCCCCAATAGTATGACAATCACAGGGTTGTGTTGGTTCATCTCTCATTTTGGATGATTGCTTCATGTCATGTGCTTCCAAGTTCTTTTGGGTGTCCAAAGGTTTATAATTCTGATGCATTTTTTTGGACCACAGCCCATTTCATGGGCTCAAGTTCGCATGCTTCATGGCCCACCGTCCCATAATGGGACGCCTTTTCATGGGCATATCAATCCCTCTGAAAATGGAAATCCATTGATTGATGATCATCCTATATCCGAATATATGATTCAATGATTATAAATTATAATGCATTTCATCCAATAGTTGGTCCTAGTCATATCCCATTCATGTCCCATAAAGTCACCATTTGTTGGATGGGGAAACAACCCATCTGTCATGGGACCCATATAGTTTTGACCCCCAAGAACTGGTGACATGTCCCATTCTATTCCCCATTCATGTTCCATGAGGCCACCAGTTTCATTAGAAAAGATGTCATAGTTGATTTACCCATTAAAAATTGCAAATGGCCCATAGAAATAGTTGATGTGCCTATTGAAGATGGTGATTTTCCATAGCGAACTGTTAGTTTACCAGAAGGTAACCATGGAAACCATGGCGATTTGACATGTTTTGAGATCGACCTATCCCATCTATCCCCAGGTGACGCCTTTTTTTTTTGTCCCAGCGTCTGTTTAACATCTCCAAGAAGTCCTTGCCGCAGTCGGCAAACATCGCGATGCTCCGCCTGAGAGAACTGTAATCAAGCTGGGCCCCGTGAGGGGCAACAAAAATAAGACATGGATCCTCTGGTAAACGTTTACATAGCTATGGAAAATCACCAGTTTTAATGGGAAAATCCACTATAAATGGTGATTTTCAATAGCTATGTTAGTTTACCGGAGGGTATCCTCTCTCTCCCAACGTTTCAGACTGCTAGTGGCAGTGGCGAGAAAAGGGCTAAGCCGCCTAAGCCGCCTAAGCCGCCTAAGCCGCCTAAGCCGCCTAAGCCGCCTAAGCCAGTTTCAGCGGCCCACGCCAACAGGAGGAAAAAAATTGCAAATGCTTCATCCCATGCATCATTCAAATACATGTAGATATCATCGATACATATGTCCAAGTGTATTCATCTATTGGGCAAGCCTGTAACCCAAACCTCCAACAGCCACGGCAGTTGACGGGCGCGCCGGTCACCCGGTCATAACCGGGGCCAAGCTGCATTGCATCCATGTGTGGCGTCAGCAGTTGCAAGTGCCTGGATCCCCAGTGGATCAACATGGATCAACCACTATCAAATGGTGATCTATGGGTAAGATATCTATGGTAAGTGGCTATCTATGGCAAATTTTCACACAAAAAAATGGCTATCTGATTGGTAAATTAACACATTAAAAATGGTGACTTTCCATAGATAATGTTAGTTTACCATGGCTAAGATATGCTAAGATATGCTAAGAATGTCATCTCTGAACCCCTTGACCTTGCAACCGAAAAAGCATGGGCGAAATGACGGGCCGTCTTCAATGCTCCCACGCCCCAGCTGCGCCGCGTGGACATGTTATCACCAAGCCCATAGCGCCAGGCAACGTCTAAGTGGCAAGGCATCATTTTCCTTGTCCAAATTTCTGTACCCGCTGGCAAATGACTTATGACCTCTTCCAAGCCACAACTGGCTGGCTTCAGAAGAGGATGCCTGAATTTACACTTCCCCTGCATTTCGCCCTGCAAGTTGGCTGGCTAGTGTTGGGAAACGTTGGGATCACTGGGCATTTTCAAGGGAATAGCATGGAATAGCTGCTGTGCTGGCGACATGGCTTCGTCGTCCGGAAAACGTCATGCGGTTGTGCTGGACAGTTTTCGCTGGTGTAGGCCCTAAAGTCTGTGGAAAATCTGAGGGCCTTTCAATTTGTACATTGCGAGCTTGGCACGCCGAAATTCAATCATGCAGGAACCTGCTCCATCCGTACAAAGGCTTTAAATGCGCGTCTCCGGTTGGACAGGACCGGAAAACAAATGGGCACCCTCCCCCACTAAGTGGCTGCTCACAGCCTCTTCTGATATCCCTGGTTCCGTATCACCAGGCTCGTGCAATGTCAACCCAAGATTGGCACACCCTGCTTGATTCGGGGGGTGCACCCCAAAAAGATCCAAAAATAAGAGAGAAACACATCACCGATACATCGGGAACCCATATTGTAGCCACCCATATACAATTTGTGCATATATGCACATATGCATAATTGTAATTAATTATATATTACTATTATTATTATAGAAATAATCCAATGAGGGTTTACAAATTCTGGGCCAACATAAACTGACACATTCGGGCGAGACGTGGCTGTTAGCCATCACCTCATGCCAACATTCAAGACATTGCAAAATGCCGTCTGTCGTGGTATTTCCTGATTTCCATCCCAACGCTCATGTGACTTGGGCTTGGTCCTGCAACGAGCCGTTCAGAAGAATCCTTCCAAAAAAAATCATGTCGTGAACTGTTCCTTTACAACACATTTTTGTTTAGATGCGTTTTTTAGATTTTTTTACGGAGGGTACATTCTTTGGGGGAAAGATGGGGAAAGGTGTCTTTGTTGCTTGAGGTCTGGAGTCTGCCATAGCAGCCATGATCAAACAGAGTCAAAAATATACCAAAGCGACTGAATTGAACACTCATCCAATCTGCCTCGGGAGGATTTTCAACATCTTTGGTCAAAACCCTCCAAACATCAAGTTGTCTTGTATTTGTTTCATTGCAGCATGTTCAGAAGAAAAAAACAAAAGGCCCCGGTGTCCTTGGTAGAAATTTCGACAGCTCCAGACATGGTATCACGGACTGCTCTGGCGGGTATGCCCCCACTGCCACCCCTCGTGCTCCGTAGGGGCCCCCAATGATCAGGCGGACGCACTCAGCACCTTGGCGTCATCATCATCGTCATAACTGTTGTATACTATCCAGGTATTTTAAAAATATTTCACAAATCTGAAACTTGCAGATCTTGCGGCCAGCAGGATGATTCCCCTTCCTAACCATGATTCCAGGGTTCGGTCAACAGTGAGGTCACAAAATCAGTTACCCCGATGATTATTCATGATAAGTCCCAATATCTATATATATATATATATGTGTGTGTGTATGTATATGTATTTATTTATTTATTTATTTATTCATTTATTTATTTACTTATTTTTTATTTATTTACTTCCATGATAGTTGCCACCATTATATTTAATGTTGGTTAGGTCATCATATTTCTTGGTTTAGGAAAGTGGTAGTTGTTTAACCGTCAGACGTGGTTTCGCCAAGGTACAAGACAGCGAGACGTCCACCATTCGCTCTCGGCACATCACCGTGGTATTGAAGTCATTGCTACCTGGAGGATACCACGGGGGCGGCGAGACGTGGAGCGTTCCGCGCAAGGGGATGGGGTCAGGTCTTCGAAGCATTCTTGGATATGATATATGATATATGATATATGATATATGATATATGATATATGATATATGATATGTTATGATCTGTTATGACATATTACGGTGTGTGTGTGTGTATATATGTATATATAGGTTACTGGCTCTTTACTGGGAACAAATCTAGACAGTTTTCTGCACAGAACCCTTTGTGCAAACTGCCTTTTGGAAAGTAAACCTAACCCTTGGAAGGGTTTTTTATGGCCGCAAAATTGTTTTACGGAACCTACCTTTTTGGAACAAAAACCAAATCATTCAAAAAGAGAAAGTCTCCTCGGAAGAAGTCTGGCTCCTAGGCTAGCCAAGACGTTCCAAATCCTTGTTTCTTAAGATGGTTTTGCGCTAACAATGTCTTATCTTAAAATGATTCCAGTATATTCCAGTCCCAATCGACTTAACTTTCGAGGTTCCCTGAAACGAGCATGACGTTTCTATCTGATCTAATCCTTTCCTATCCTATCCTATCCTATCCATAATCTATATAATTAACATATATGGACATGTATTTGGATGCATTCCAAGAATAGGCATTAATTGCCTAAATTCCCGAACTATGCACAATGCATAGGGTATCAGACGTCTGCCAAAGTCCCCAGGTAGGCATGTTGCCAGGTCAAAGTGCTGAATGATCTGGATGTTGGGTACAACAATATGGCAGTGTGTCAAAACCTTGTACCCCCGGTGAACATCAAAATAGCTGGTAAATGGATGTTCATCCCACTAAAAATGCTATTAATAGGTATTGATAGCCATATCTCCACCCCCCCAAAAAAAAAAAGAAATGTCTCAAGCAAAGTTCACCACGCGACCGTGATAGGGAAGAAATCCTTGGGGCTTCACGTTGCGAATGTTCAGGAAGGCCTTGCAGTGAATGGACCCAAGAACGAACGCGATGGCATATTATGGATGTATCTATCTATATCTATCTGCGATTCTGTACCTTTCCTTTTATATATATATATACATATTATATATGTATACATATTATATATATATATACATATTATATATATATACATATTATATATATATACATACTTTAATACGTATATATATATATTGCATTCTATACTGCATCCTATGCGTATATACCTGGAAAATCGTGAAATGTCCTCTGAAACAGACCCATGCTTGGGATGATTCCAGACATATCAGACATCCCAATCACAATCTAAGCATCATCTATGGTGCACGGGATTTTGACCCACCCGACCTGGTAATCATCAGCATGCTCCTTGCGGAAGACCCAATTCTCCATGCGGCGACAGCCCTCCTTGCTACACTCCTCAATGAGACATTCGGCCCAAGACGAGGTCTTCTCCTCGCAAGTTGTTTTCGGAGAGGGTTTGTGTCCGGGAAAATCTCTGTTTGACCCCACAACAATATGGAATAAAATGGAAGCTGAATACAAGGTGATAGAGATTAGAGATGGTCAGCCCTAAAATTCCAATATTCAACATGAAACCCACCTTCCAAATCCCATTTCTGATAGGTTCTCCTGAAAAATTCCCCGGGTTTGCCCCACACGTTTGGAAGGTTACAGCGGGCTGTCTGTCTTGGAAGCGCGCCCGGTACCTACAGTACTTCCACACTTTGGAGGAACATCTGCACAGATTCTCGTACCAGCACAATCGAATCCCGATGAATTCCCTCAACTTGGTCCCTCGGAATTGACTGATCCAATACAAAACCTGGGTGGCTAGCAGTATATTTGACAGAGTTTTTATGGGAAATCTGTTGGAAACCATGGGTTTTTCTGCGTTTTAGCATGTTGCTTGCTAGTCCCCATTGTTGGCTGTATGACTGTATGATCTGCATTTCACATCAGTTCACCCATTTATTTGGAGCGGAGTTTCCTACCAGTTAACAACCACTCCCCCTCCACAACACACACCAAAAAAATCCGCGCACCCATACGGTAAGCCCAAAAATAAACCTCCAAGTTTGGAGGAATTGATATCAACCATTGATGGTCATATTTGGGATGGGAACAGCATTTGGCTCCCGAAAACACAACCCCCACCTTTTGGTCAGGGCTTGTGCTAGGCGGGGCCTCTCGCGTGGGAGGTTCCATTACCTCGGTCCGAATGGTTTCTGTGCTGGGGCCTGACAGCTAGGTTTTTAAGGTTCCAGCTTACTGGAGGAACATGTGAGCTCCCAGGAAAAAAGGCATGAGGGGTCAACAGGCAAGTTTTAATGATCTTTAATTCATTGCGTCCATGTTTTTTTTTGGCCAGTTCAGGCCATTTCTCAGCACCACGCTATCAACATTTCTCTTTTGAACTGGCCACGGGTTGGCATGAAGACCCCATTTTCTTCGACAAGGCTTCGTTCTTTTTTCCGAAAACCAGCATTGGTGACGCAAATCCCAGCTGTGGAGTAAATCTTCAATGGATTGGTTTACAAGAAAATCTTCAGGCACCCCAGGTTTTCCCCCCAAATATAGGGCTAAAACCTGTGGGTTCCCAGCCAAGGCGCCGCCCCACGCGTCACCACTCCGCCGTGGAAGCCGCGGGGACCCGCTGCTCCCCCCATGCGCTCCGTCACTGCGCTTGGAAGGGGCTGCCGGCCCGTGAAGATATAGCAAACAATGCCGGGACAACCTGGGAAAGTTGAAACCAACCGAAATCTGTGCAGGTTGCATCGTATTGCCATGTGTCGATTCTTGAAAAGAATGAGTCATATTTGATGGAATGGATGGATATGCACCTGCAGATTTACATATACGCGCACACGTGTGTAAATATATATATATATGTGTGTGTGTGTGAATTGCTTTTTCTACTGAAACCTGGTGCCACAAACCAGCTAGAAATGAGATATATATATATATATATGTGTGTGTGTGTTTGTGTGTGTTTCTCCGGATCAACTTAATATTGAAATCTCAGCTAGTTATGGGTCCCAAAATGAACCAGGGACTGTCGAACAAATTGCTGATTGAAGGTGTCATCACCATCCAGGACATCTGGGGTATGTCAGAAAATGAAAACATCTGATACATTCAATGGGAAAACGAAATTCCTAATCCATTGGGCTCCGGAGCATTCACACAAATCCATACAAATCCCAGATAATTACCCTCTGGTCATTTAACATAGCTATTGAAAATGGCCATTTATAGTGAGTTTTCCCATGAAAAATGGTGATTTTCCATATAGTTATGTTAGTTTACCAGAGGGTATTCCAAAAAGTCTCTTTCTGTACCCCTGTTTGTGGCCTCAACGTTTGAACATCCCGAGATTTGTTCGTTTCTGCAGCCCGGAAGCACAAGGCCAACAAAATCACCCCAGGACTTCCTCGAAGGGCTGCCATGACCCGCCCCGCGTGCGCCCGCTACAAAAACCCCACGGCGCTGGAGAACCAGAGATCCAAGGCAGTCAAGTTTCTTTGGAAGGAGATACAACATGATAACCACTGTAAAACATTGTAAAACTGTAAACATCTGTAAACAATGTGGTTGAAATATGTTGAAATAAGGCCCTTTTTGTCCACATACATCGTAAGTCATCGTAGATCCACCTAATGTCTGGTGAGAGCGGCCGGCCAAGTCCCATCAGGTCAGACTCAATCCACATCACTGGCGCAGCCCGTTGATGCCCGTTGTGCCTGGCCGAAATCTTGTCGAACAAATTGCACTCTCTCGGAAAAGTCAAGCGCAACTCCTGCTGCCCGCAGTGATATCAGTGATGTGGATTGAATGCTATGAATCTGACTGATACCCATCCACCACAAAAGATGGCTAGACCTCCAAGAAACAAACATGATCGAACATGGCTAGCCAGACTAGCTAGAAACTCCTGCAAATTCAGCAGGTGCTTTTCACACGACGGAGACATGTCCAATGCCCTTTGTTTCTTGGGTGGTGAAGCGGGCTCCAAATCATCGAATTTGAAAGGATTGGAAGTACACAATAAAAGACACACATACTGCTTTCAACCCCCTTTGAGTAATGTGAGTTACCCTCTAGAAGTAGCAAAGCTACGGAAAATATATGTAAATATAGCCGTCTTAGATGAATTGCCTAGTTCTCTCTCTCCATCGTCATGTGGTTTCATAGCTATATGTTGAATTACCGCATCTCATTGCATCTCACTAGGGTGGAAAACGCAGCTACACCTCTCCCTTCTTGGGGCGATTGGGATCAGCATGGCACAGCCAATCTGAGCATGCTGGTCTACAACGAGGGGCACCTATCGAATGGCCTAATTCCCCACCTGCCAGGTGAGGGTTGTTAGATTTTATGTCAGTTGCCTCCTCCTCCTCCTGCTCCTCCTCCTGCTCCTCCTCCTGCTCCTCCTCCTCCTCTCCTCCTCCTCCTCGTCCTCCTC
>Ga0126342_10001556_pt1 | contig 32749 bp, 30 predicted proteins | sample Cyp1metagenome_FD_92528 | JGI IMG/M metagenome (GOLD analysis project Ga0126342, IMG submission 92528) | Coral microbial communities from Lord Howe Island, Old Settlement Bay, Australia - Cyphastrea 1 metagenome | ecosystem: Host-associated > Invertebrates > Cnidaria > Coral ...
ACTACACTACCTTCCACTACACTTCACTACATTACACTACACTACACTCCACAACACTACAACTACAACTACACAACTACACTCCACTACACTTCACTACACTAAATTACACTACACTAGACTACATTACACTACACTACACTCCACTACCCTACACTACACGAGATTACACTACACTACGCTACACGACCTTCCACTACACTTCACTACATTACACTACACTACACTCCACTACACTACAACTACAGCTGCAACTACAACTACACTCCACTACACTCCACTACGCTAAATTACACTACACTACTACATTACACTACATTACACTATATTCCACTACACTCCACTACACTACACTACATTACACTGAATGACACTGCACCACAGATAGACAGGTAGACAGATACACAGATAGATAGATAGATAGATAGACAGGTAGACAGCTAGACAGATAGACAGATGAAAGAGAGAGCGAGAGAGATAGAGAGATAGAGAGATAGATAGATAGATAGATAGACAAATAGCTAGAAAATTAGACAGCTAGATAGGTAGGTAGGTAGATAGATAGATAGGGAGATAGATAGACAGACAGACAGACAGGTAGATAGGTAGACAGATAGATCAGTAGGTAGGTAGGTAGATAATCAAAGAAAGATAGAGAAACAGAGAGAAAGAGAGAGAGAGAGAGAGAGAAAGAGGAGACCTCAAGCACCTTTCCATCAGTGGCTTCGCTCTGCCATCCGTGATTCACAACAACCAACCTCTCCTATAGGTTTCCTATTTTTGAAACTTCCACCACCGCCTTGTGCGGTACTACTGGTATGTTACTGTTGGATGTGGTGAACACTATCAAACATAACTTAGGCCTTGATTGCGAAGTGATCGTAACTGATTCATGTCCCAGAGAATGCAACTGGCGATAATTGATGGGTTAAAGCTGCTATAACTGCTACAAGCCACGTCTAACCTGACCAGCTAAAACTTGGGGCAACCAACTGATGAGGGAGCTCAACCAAGAAAATGTAGGCATAGGTGGGGAGTTCATGGTGGGGAGCTAAAGATAGAAGTATCGGATCAAATTATCAAAATATGTGGGGAGTTACCATGAAAGTGTGGTAAACATTGGTGAATGGTTGGTGATGATACGTTAGTTCGGGATACATTTCACCATCAAAAATCGTTATTTGTAAGGAGTTGACCCATTGGAAAACATTGGACACCAATGTTCGTCCAGTCTGGAATGGCCTGGCCATTGTGAAACCCCGGGATATAGGCCAGGAATAGGAATGTTCGTCCAATAAAGCCAGTATGAGAAACTCACCGTTTTACCCTTGAAGAAAGCAGAATTGAAAGCAAATGTACCCAGCGGGATTGTATAGATTGTTTATTTGTCGGAAAAAAGAGTTTTTACATTGCCATGCGTATTTATCGGAGGGATCTGAGAGGTTCGCAGACTTCGAAGTTGGAACAGTGGCAAAATCGCATGAACATGATGGTGAAGGTTCAGACATGTGTGTATGTGTGTGGAATACCCGCTGGTAGGCAAACCCAGGAATGAGTATATCCCACGTTTGATAGGGAAAGCATCCACATATGCTATGTGTCAGTGAAATTTGATGCCATCTCCTTGTTTATACCAGTCACAAGGAGGAGGGTGCAGGAGGGCCACTGAAAACGGCCAGCCATGACATAGGAGCACTACGTCACTACGCGCCAGTCCTGGGGAAACAGATAGTGTTGTTTTTGTCTTTGTGATGACATTGTGATGACTGAGGCGCGTGGCTTTTGTCTCCTCCAAGGGCTTGTTGACGGACCTGCACGGCTCTTGGGATGTCAAAGACATTGAAGGTGTACATGTCTTGCAGATGGGCTTCAATTGGCGTGGCTCCAGGGGCCACAATCGCTGGCTTTCACTGACCATGCCAGCAGGACGGACACAGCCAAAAATGACATCACTCCTTCACGCACGCATCAATTTAAGTTTGCAGGATCCAATTGGGGCACATGGTTCGGCCCACATTCCAACCAGAACGACTTCGTCAAAGTGAGAGTTGTAGGTCATTTGGTAGGCACGGTGAGCATCTATCGTGCCATCGACGGACCTTCGCAGATGCACCGTCCAGGCGGTTGAAATTCTTCTCCTATTTGGCCATCAGATACAACCTGCGACACTTCCAGGAAGGTTCGACTGCCCCATGGGCTCAAAGTGACAGTGACGCTTGTCACAGTGCGCATGGTGGCATCAAAGGGATCATGTCGTCAAGAAGTGTTCTCTCACAGCCAACTCTTGGAGCCAAGGCTTGGCAGATGCAAAAGCCTTGGAATGGTATCGAAAGTCCGGGTATCAACCCAAGGACTGGGGAGTTTCGGACTGGTGAAGGGTTGAAACCAATACGCATGTTTCCCAAGTCATGGGTGTACCCCATTTCATCATCCATTTTAGAGTGGGATTTTCCATGAAATAAAACCAACCATTTTTTTGGCCATCCAAGGTTGAGGCGATTTTTTGATCATTGGCCAAGAGGATTTCGTCATCTACGATCACCCTCCAAAGAATTCATGTTTTTCGAAGCCTAGACATGACCATTTTTGTGGTTTGTTATCCAAATGTTGATCCATACCTAAATTTACTCCTGATTGTGATGACCACCACAACTGGCTGATGACCACTCCGCAGCAATTTCGGAGATCTTCAACTGCAGATCCTTGTGGTTTCCATGATGTTTTACAGGTGTTTCTCAAAAGCAAATGGAAGAGATTCTCAGACATAATTCCAAGAATAGAATGATATATGATGATATTACAGGATTATGCTTGAGATTACAGTAAAAGAACCATTACAAACGATGAAGACCTGAAATGTTGGGATCGAAAACCCCTGGGAAAATCCTCTTGTTCCAATCCAGGGATGAGGATCCCAACTAGATCAACTGACCCACCCGCAGATGAGTGATGAGCATGGCACCGTTTTGTGTGTGTTTGTCCTTCAACTCCTAACCATTTGAATGAAGCTACATATGACTGATGGTTGTATGTCTAGATATAGATATAGATAACGTTTGTTTTCTCAGCCATATCACCATTGCAGTTGTTCCAAGAACCTTCTAACTTTCGCGCAACGATCGCTGCAGGATATGGCACATGCCCAGGAACGCATTGGTGGCGTCATGAGCACCGCAGTGTCCAACGCCAGCGACCCACGCATCAGGACGGGGTGGATTCAGTTCACCATCCATGATGTTTAATAATGTTGATACGGTGGATAGTTGCGAAATCCTGCACCAGTTGATAGGTGGTAAACATTCCATTATTTAAACCATAGATAAACATCATAGATAATGGTATAAACCATCCTTTTGAGTTGAAAAACCATCCTTTTGGTGATGCAGGATTTCGCAACCCTCCACATTAGTAACCAGAATCATGTGTATGGACTAGCAGTCATGTTACTTGTGGAAAAAACTGAATGATGATGAGGAAGGATAAGAAGAATGATAGAAAAGATAGTAAGAAATGATAATCATCAGCAACAACGAAATCATCAACAGCATTGCACCAGCATCATGCACTGTGGTGCCCTCTAGTTATCAATTGTTGGTCTGTCCTATCCAACTATGGATATATCTACAGACCCAAAATTAACCACAATTATTAACCAAAACTTAGCTAACCAAATCCCAGAAAAAACGCTCTTAAACCACCATAACATCACCATTTTGGCTAACTGAAGCCCTAGAAAGCCCTAGATCTGTGGAACAAAACACTGCTCCAAGGACGATGCTTCGCCTGGCTGTGAAAGCTGTGCCTGGGACAAACTCCAGCGGTTTGTAGGATGTGTCCAATATAAACGGCAAGACACGGGTCCCTCATGTTTGGACAAAGCCAGATTGGGTGTCCAACAGAATTTAGACAAGGATCAAAAATGACCCATTTCTGGTTTCGGATCTAAGATTTTGAGGGCTATGGTCAAGTTTCGCAAGTTTTTTGGAGAAAGACCAATATAGGTGCACATGTTCCCATCGGAAGTTTCCACCCGCCTTGTCCCAGCTCTATCTGTGCTTGTATACTACATGTGTAGATATGTGGGGTACCTACATCCTTCCAATAAAATCTCCCATTTATATTCAACACCCCACAGAAATGGGTCTCAAATGTTTTTGTTTAATCCCCATCCATCACTCTGGGGGATGTTGCTGGGGGGATGGCTTGCAATCCCATGCTGTGGCCTCATCCTGGCCAAATCAGTTTCATCGTAGTCACATGTTCATGCCGGGAATGTTCATTGCATCCCAAACTGGCTGTTGGTCAAAAAAATGAACCAATGCCAATTTTCAGGGTTCCCACCTGTCTGGGTTGTTCAGTTTCTGCTTTTATGTTTCATGCTTAAAACATGTACAATGCCGGTTTTTTGATCATCAAACGAAGCTCTAACCCACCTGAACTCAAGCAAAATACAAATTCTCATCAGATTTCAACTCTTGGAAAAGCCTCACATGGCTACGGGTAAAAACGGTAGCCTGATGTTTACATCAAAACTAGCTGGATTTGATGGATGTTCATCCCAAAAACCATGTATTTTGTTGTAACAAGTTACCTCTATCATCCCCATTGATGATGGTGAAATCAGTCAAGTCTTTTGATTATTCCGCAAAAATAAACAGAAATGATAACATGTGTTGACTAGTTCTATCTTTAGAAATTCGGCATGAATCCTCGTAGTATAGCTATGTCATGCAATTTATCATGAAATCCCCCAAGGTAATTCTACAATTTCTATAGTTCAAAGCTACAAATCCACCCATGAATTCCCAAATCCCCACAGCACCAAGGTGCCTCGCGGCAGCTCGGGAGGTGGCGATGCCATTCGTCACGGCGCCTGGGTTGTGATGTTTCATGGGCTGCACCCAGAAAACATGATGATTTAATATGGATAAATATGATTTTATGGGATTTAAACCTCCACAAATGATGATTTTTCATGGGATTTGATTGAAATAGATGGAGGTTTACCAACAAAACATGGTGGTTTAGTGAAAGTTAAGGAGATTTAGTGGGATTTGCTGTTGGCCTAATGGGAATAAATGCGATGTTGACCGTCAAAAATTGCGATTTATCCAGCTAAAGTTGGGCAAACCAACCATGCCATGATGATTTAATGTGATTTTAATGCGGAGATAATTCATAATGGGATATGGAATCAAATTTGTATGACCTTTGGGGATATGATGGGATGTTAATGTTTGATGATAGCAGAGATAGTAACCAGGTCTTAACTAGTGTAAAATGATGTTTTTCATAATAACATTGGCTTTTGTGCATGGGCAAAATCAACCATAGATGGATTCAGCCGACCAAAACTGAACGCATCTATGGTGATTTAAATTAACTTGTGATTTTGTTCCGCTTCTTTCTGGTCAGTGGAAAATCAGCCATACATTGATTGATTCAACCAACAAAAGTTGGTATTTTACCAGCAAACAAGAAGCCCAGAGACATCAGTTTGAAGTTGATTTAACATGTAAACATATGTTTGAAGATTTATATGTTCACCATGGAAGATATTCCAGATAGTCCTTTGAGATAGGAATATCAATGAGGGATACAGTATCTCGGGAAACATATCTGTGTGAAAAGCTTACAGAACTGGCCGCTCCCTGGCTTCCGACTGATGGAATGGTTCAACCGACTCATTGGGAGTAGGGTTGTTGATTGGTCGATTGATCGAGTGTACAATCCTAAGACGTTTCATCCCAGTTATTCATAGGGTCCCCCAAAACTCTTGGTGAAATGACTTGGATCGAATCATGATTCGGAGGCTCCAAAAAGATGAAAATCAAACTTGGGTGGAAGTGGCTACTATGTTTGTTGGTTTGTTACCATAGTAACTATAGATATATCTTGAGTTATCTTAAATTATCTACCATAAAGCCAAACTTAACTGACCAGATGCTGCCCACTTTGAGGTGCCACATCACCGACATAGCCTCTGTCAAAGATGGCTGGAGAATCTATGATCAGATGTTTATAATTATCCATCTTCGATGATTCTCCTTATAATTCTTCAGTATATTACATATATGATTTCGATGGTTTCCCCTGCAAATTACAAACCTCCATGGCTAGTTCGGAAATTTGGCGAGTCTTTTCCATGCAATTGGCAAAAATGTCAAGCCTGCCATGGCTGACATCCCAAGGTATCTTGAACATCATGCGCACCCATGGCATCAAGGAGGGCCACCGACCAGGTGGATTTCATGGGATTTAACGGTGCCAAACTGCTTTTGTTGAGCGAAGGATCTTTTGGTGCTTTTGTTGTGCCTCTTGCTGTAATTTAGTTGAACCATCTTACTTGAGGTGATCATCCCAAGTGACCATGATCTAAACTTCATCCTGGCGGTTCCACTTGATAAGTGGCTAAATGGCCAGAATTCTACGGGGTATGTCTCAACTTTGGGTCATTTCACCATTACTATACCTAGTTGGTGGTTTGGAACATGAATTCTATTTTTCCCATCATATTGGGAATGTCATAATCCCAACTGACTAATATTTTTCAGAGGGGTTGAAATCACCAACCAGATACCCATCAAAATCACCCAGACTGATCCTGTCGGCTCCATCCCAGAACCCCATCCGTGAAGCTCCCAAATAAAGGTCGATCCATGGTCAAAAGCATCAGGAGTTTGTTAATCTCCATAGTTAAGACATGTTAAAACAAACCACTATCAAAACTTAACATCTATTCACTGATCATTGATCTCCATACTTTTTGAAAAGATTGTCATCACCCTTTTTTGATCAGCGCAAGTTCGACCGCAGGCATCGAGTGCAAATTCATCGAGCAGTGGCATCAAAAACTGCATACCAACAGCGCCCCTGATGACATCGCTATTTGCGAAGGAGCCTCGGCCAATCTCGGCCGCCGCAGCCGCAGGGCTGCGGTAGCCCCAATAGCTTCGGCTTTTTTTTGATGTTTGGATCTGGAAATGGAATTTAGGGTCCAAGTTTGGACTTCTTTGGAACATTTGAAGGTAAACCGAGCCCATTGTACATGTATATATATATATAAACACATATATATAAATACACAAATATCCCTGCTTTTGGAGATGCACTGGGTGGGCGGTCTTTTCCAACCGTGTCAAGTCATGCATTTCTTGTAGGGCCAGTGGACATCAAGTCATGCGGCTATCCTCTGGGAAGGTCCAACTTCCAGTCTGACTATGATCGGTGCTGGTGATTGCCCTTTGATGGGAACATTCGGAACATTCAACTTCTAATTACCGTTGGACATGGAAAACCAGCCGTTGAGTGGTGATTTGGCTACAAGAAATGCTGATTCTAATTCTCCGGCCAAGTTGGCTGACAAGAGGGGTCCCCACGCCATGAATCCAAGGTTATTTGGCTTACCTGTCCTCCGGCAACGTGGATGAAATGTATCGCGTGATGTGGGAGTGCGGGAAGCTCACACGAGAGGATCTGGGAAAGATGTGCGACTCAGCTGCAGCTTCTGTTTGAGGAAACTGGTGGAACCCTCGGCTACCCAAGGTGAGTTGCCATGTACAAAGCCCAGCAAAACATGGGGAAGAGTGCATTGACCAGCTACAAAATGTATGTTTTCCGTGGTATATTTGTTCCACTGGGTCAAGCTTGGTTTGGCTGATTAGTTGATGTTTTGGAAATGGTTCCAGGTTTGGCGATTTTGATGGTCTTGTGGGATATCGAAATTGGCTATGGTCACGGTCACGGTGGCCACTTTTCAACGACCTCGGAAACTTGTGGGACAGAGTTTGCAATATCAAGGGTCCCTTTGAAAGCCACCAAACAACAAACAACTATTGCTCAGTGAACCAAAAATTGCAAACAAGAAACTTCACCTGCTTAGCTTTGTAAGCAGCACGCGGTGAGCACCATGCAAGGTGGTGCCCTCCCAGTTAGAAGTTGCTTTGTAAACCCACTCAACTCCAGTTACTCCAAGTACTCCAATTATAATCACAATAAACCCTAGTCAGCCTATGTTTCAACCAGCTTAGCTAACAAAAACTGGTGCAAAACCTTGAGCCAAAAGCGTCAAGTTTCCCTTCAGATCCAAGGTCAGATGGGCTTCAAGGACCACACCAAAAGCGGTGGTCGCGGCTTGAACTTCACTCCAGCCACTTTTCGCAGAGGGAGCTGAGGGCTTCATGGAGCTGAAAATCATCCAACTAAATCATGGGCTGAACATCAAAATAGCTGGTTGTGGATGATCATCCCTAGAAATGCTATAGCTGCTGATCCATGCCCGGAATTTTCCAGCTTTGATTTACGGAGGTTATCACCAACAGTGTGTCTGTGTGTCAAAAATGGGTTGAAGAAAAGCAACAAAAACAGTAATTGAATAGCATATGATGGCCATTTCATGGATAATCAAATTGACACAACAGGATATATCACCAACAATATGACCTTGTGGGTGTATGTCTTAAAGTGGAAGATTAATCCCCCATAATGGCATTTTAATGGAGAAAACGATCAAAGCAATGGCTGCAGGGGTTTCAATGTAGAATGATATCACCAGGGACATAGTGTGACCTGGTTGTATATAAGAGATACTATTTTCACGTAATAGCCGGATGACCATATCAATCAATCATATCAACTGTGGTTTTGGTATATACCCCCATCTATGGCGTTTATGGTTAATTAAAAATAGGGATGATGATAGTACAGCCAATGGATATCATGAGGAAATCATGATGTAATGGATGCGCGTCTAAGATGATATTTTGATGTGTTTGAAAATGGTGGATCTACCTACCATTTCTTAAAATAGGAATAGTAATGATAGGCCATCAAATTTGGCAGTACCCTATTTTCAGACAAGCCTATATGAACGGTCCGTTTCCGAGAGTTGGCCTCCAGTCAACAAACTCATCAAGTAGACTTCCCCTTCTTGATTGGCAATTTGTCGAGACGCGTGGTGAAGGGTTGTAGTATGGACCCAAAAAAGCATGCCATGTTCAATAGAAATAGCTAGTTAATGTATGTTTATTCCCCCAAAATATGGTCATTTCATAGGGGTTTCGGCCCATCCCCACATAAATTAGCAAGCACCAAGGCCATGTTTTTCCGGTGGTCTCATCGTGCTTTCCATCGCTAGGGGATCTGACCGCCCACCTGTGAGGTGCATTTGCCGCATATGTACGACGACGTCAAGAACTTTCTGGGTGGCTTCACTCCAAATTCTCCTGGAGAAAGATGAGATCTTAACTTATGGTTTCAGTGTTGTTTATCTTGAGGAAATTATCCTAGGGTACCAGAGCTACCCAGATGGAAAAGGTACACAGAATTTCCCTCATGTGTACTTACCTGTTACATGTGAATATGGTTCAAAATTTGAGTTTCACGTCCTTTTTTGTGGACCCAAATTTGTTGCTTTCTGTATCCCATTCACTACCCAAAATGTCCATCGCCACAGTGCGACCGAGGTTTGTTGAAACACGTTCACGGTGGCACTGACCTGTTCGCCCTCTGTGAAGCCTGTAAAGGCGGAAAAATTCTCCGGCCGGGGATGAATGGTTACAGAATGACCAGGGAATTCACCAGATCCCAAGGGAAATAGATTCAATATGATAGGTAGAATTTAGTGTGATTGGGATGGCACCACCTGCAGCTTGTCTCAAATCTTATTGTGTTCCATCATTGTTCCATTGATTTTCATCAGTTTACGTCATTTTCCATGTCTACCTCGGATGATTTTGCCAACAAGTGTCCCGTAAATGCCACCGCTCATGCCAACCCAGCTTCTCAACGCCCGCGTTTCATGAAGGCCAATATCCAGATCACGATTCGGAATGTGGGGATGCTCAGCATCCCAAAAACTTGTAGATCTGGTGGCTTGAAAGCCGAACTCCAAGTGTGTCGGTGGATCCAAGAAATTTTGAGACACAGAAACCTCGGAGAAAGTTCAGATTTCCGCAGCAGGAACGGCCGATGCATTTCCCATAAAAATCGGCCTCTAGCTGTGGCAAAGTCATCTTCTAAAGCCATTGAGCTATGGAATACCTCTATAAATACCATGTTTTGGGGGGATCTGCGCCCAGCTCTACCCAGCTATTTTGATGCACCTGGGTTTTGACCCAGCCATTTCCCCTCCAGTCCCATTGGATGACCATTCTTGGCCGATGGAATCCCACGAAATCACCATTTCTAGTGGCTGGAAAATCCCCATGGGAAAATGGTGAAATCCCATGGAAGATCGCCAGGTGTTTAACCCGTTTTAGCCGCTATCCAGTCTTGTCACTTCCAGCAGATTCCAGCATCGAAAGTCGCCAAAGGTTTGGCCTTCAGCATCTTCCACAGTCGCGAGGACCCCTTCAGCATGGGAAAGATCTTGGATCTTCGGAGGTGCACATTAACAACGGGAGAAGAATCGAATGACAACGGGAAGTTGGAGAAGTTGGAGGTATTTCACCCAAAATGGTGAGTTTATAATAGTTTATATGAGTCAATGAGATCCAAACATGGTGAGTTCATATGACTTAAGACAACCAATGAGACTGAAATTGTGATGAAATATGGAGGTCTTTCATGACAACCAATGGTGAGTTCATATGACTTAAGACAACCAATGAGACTGAAATTGTGATGAAATATGGAGGTATTTCATGACAACCAATGGTGAGTTAATATGACTTAATGAGATTCAAAACTTCATGCCAAAGATGCTGCCATCATGAACACTCATTGTAGCTTGGAGAGACCAACTGCGCAATGTTCAAGACCCCAACTTGCAAGAGAATGGTATAGTTCGGTTGGATGTGATTTGGTGAAATCCCAGCTTGCTCGTGGCCTCATGAGAAGGTCAGGTGCGAGGAGGGACCCCATCTCTGTGCCTACGCTTTTTATTTGTGTCAAGCTCTAAGTCTGAAATGGACAGAGCCTTTGTCGAAACTCGTGCGTAACGTAGGCATTGCGTGAAGCATTACAAAAGCTTGGTTGATTGGTTGCATTAACACCAGAGCATGATTAGCCTGCATTCAGGGCACCCTACCCGATGTTGCGATGCGATGCCACGTGCGAGCTGCCTTTGGTTCCTTACTGTGGTTTGCAATGCCATGAAAGGGCCGCATTTTTTCCGTGTCGGTTGAAGCTGTGGCGAGGCCAAGGCTTGGTTGCTATGTTCTTGCGATGTCTTGAATCAGCTGGTTGCTATGTTCTTGCTCGGAAGGCTGCAAGGCGCCAGAGGACCGGGATTCTGCCTACCAAAATGCTGGCAAGGGCGCCGGGAGCGTTTAAAGGCAGGCTACTGCCTAACGTCGCTCTCTAAAGCCAGTAGAAAACCTCTTTGAAAGCGTCCGACAGATGGCCAAAGTATTGCGCTGGGTGGCCGGAAGGCTGCCTACCAAAATGCTGGCGAGGGCGCAGGGGAGGTTTTAAAGCCATGCTACTGCCTAACATCGCTTTCTGACGCCAATAGAAAACCTCTTTGAAAGGGGAAGCATTGAAAGCCAGTCCAGGTTTAGCAAAGGCCTTAGGGACACTTTTTCTCGGACGCGTTCCCCCTGCAGTTGGCTGGGGTCGGCGGATATGGATATATATATATATATGGAAAATTCCATGGAAAACCCGTTCTTTGCCCAACAGTTTTTAAGGGACAATCCGCAGGTTTTTTTTCACACTGCCTGGGGATTGGGATTTGATCAGCAACTTCCGACATAGCTATGGTAGCGCGATGGTCTGTTTGCGGAACAAGTGTCTACCTATTGAATGGTGGTTTCCATAAGAAAATTGTTTAAATTGCCAGAGGATCATGGTTCTTAATTCTGTCTAACCAGGTCCCTCCCTCTTGATAATTGCTAATTGCTCAATCTGTAATTGTTAGTTGGTAATATTTTGTTCTTAATCACTAGCCATAAACAATTGTCAACCTCCCTGTTCGTTGGATTGCTAATTTCTGGTTGATATAAGCCTGGTGATACATTTTTAATGTGCCGTCCATGGGCTTAGACAGCTCGTGGAAAAAATGTCTGCCATATGGGGGGTCCATAGTCATGGGGGTACCCCCATAGCTGGATGGTTTATAATGGAAAATCCAATGAAAATGAATGATGAAATGAATTACCCCCATTTTAGGAAACCACCATATGTGACCCAATGTGTGGGTCTTGTGGCTGTGTTTTTGGCCATGTTTGCTTCGCACTTAAAGATGCCACGCTATAAACAAAGACGGTGGGGAAATCATGTGGCTGAGGAATGCAAATGGTAGAGCTATTTCATGGGTTTACTTATATATTCCCCTAAGTCCAGTTATTCCGCCCCAAGTCCTTTCAGCTACTGAAACAACTTCCTCTATATCCCGAGCTGGAGAGGTTTTCGATAAATCCAATTTTTTCCACATGTTTTAAAAACAATAATTCAGAATAGCATAGATAGATGGTTTATCCCATTCTTTTTAGGGTTTCAACCATCCTTTTGGTGCAGCCCCCGACCTCCGTGGACCGGCGTCCCGTAGCAGGCGTTTGGAGCCCATTTCTTGGAAGCGCGATGTCCTGATGTTGGATGTTGCCATGGAAGAGCAGCTCAGGATAGGAAATCTGATCCAATGGGAAATCGATGCTTTTGGGAATTCATCGTTTTGGGAGTAAATTGACAAAAATCGATCATGGCAAATCCATTTTCTTACCACGAAAGGTAAGACATTTTATGTTGGAGACTGGCTGATACCCCCCAGGTTTTCACTTAGGATTTACTGGACAAAAAAAATTGTTCTATGGAACTGGAAGAGTTTCACACGTTACTGGTTATAGGGTCGGCCTTTGGCCCCATATTTGCTTTATGGAAAGGTCAGATAAAATGCCAAAAAAGAGTGCCAGAATATATGTCAGATAGAATGCCCCAAAACATATCACATAGAATGCCAGAGTACATTTTTTAGAATGTTCGTGGGGGTCACTCGGAAAGTCATCATCTTGAAGATTATGAATCCATATTAATCCATCTTGAAGATGATTAATCTCTGATGCTGTAATTTCCAGGTGCAGAAAGTTTGACGAAAATTTGTTTTGTCGTTGCAGTGAGCAAACCGATCCGTGAACGGATGGTTTTCAAGGTTAGCCATCAGAGGGTACCCATAGAAAGATCGGCTCTGGGTCAAAGGTGCCTTTTGCGTAAGTGGAATCCTGAAGATACTCTGGCTGTTTAACCAAGAGGCAACTATAGTTAACGTGCAGAAATGGCATAGCGATAGTTCTGAGATCTGTTGGAAACTATAGATCGGTTCGTCATTCTTCCTGGCCATGCAATTGTGTCTTCAACAACGTCTTTCCAATCAACGACTTGGCAAAACAAGTTTTCTAAGCCGGCTTATGTTCACCCCACTACGGGGCATCCCCTTGCAATCCCAATCTCCATGAAAAACCCTATCAAATGTTCTGTTTGCGACATTGTTGTTGGTTAAATCCCATTAAATCAGCATTTGCTTTGCTTAAATCCCATAAGAATCCTCATTTGTTGTTGCAAAGTCCCATAAAATCACGAGACAGATGAACCATATCATCATAAACCCTCTTAGCTCCAGATATACCTACCATAAAATGCCACCCAACAGTTACTATGGATGGTTGCGAAATCACTAGTTGATGATTATCCCATTATCTATATGGTTTCAACCATCCTTTTGGTAGTGCAGGACTCTGGCCGAACGCAGCGACGTCGCCGCCATGCCACGTCGGCTGGCCTTGAACGGTGGGTGAGGGTACTGGCTTTATATGCAGATCATAAAGTACATGTGGTTTAAACAGTCTAACTATAGATATTATATACATATATATACTTTATGTATATTCATTTATTTTTTTTGCAAGCGAGGGACAGAGTCTCGAGCTGTGTGGAATGAAAAATTATGCTCAGTCGGTGAACATGAAACATGGTAGTTGTTGTTTTTTCAAACTGGGGGCACTTAATCATCACCACATGGGCTAGCCAAAGTGAATGGCACACCAAATTTGGGATTGTTTTGCTTGTGCAGTGGAAAACAGACTAAGCAGTTCAAAGTTAAAAGTGGTTTGTCGGCACTCATCTAGAACTGGCCATGAAAAATGTCCAGCGAAGCTTTCTTGGGACAACACGGAAACCACTGGTTCCTGGCTTATGTTGTCCGGATAATTCTTGTATAACGACCTGACCAGAGCCAAAGATAAGTGGTGAATCATCACAGCCACCATTTGGTCAACTGAGCTGAGGTGATGATTTGTTGACCTTCATTTTCTTGATCTTGGAGGATTTGATGCTCTCACGCCACGATCCCTCCCTCCAGCAGGCCCCAACTTCACTGAAACTTCGCTGGATCAATAGGGATGTACACCCTCCGGTAATCAAACATGGTGTGCTGGAAAATCTTCCATAGATGTCTTTTCCAGCTACAAACCTCCATTGATTTCCTAGCCACGTTTGGTGGCACTGGAAGGTAATTATGTCTATCCGTTTGGTTCGCTCTACTATTGTTCTCTCCAATATACAGACGTTGGAATTGATGGGAAGTACAGGGTGACGCCCGGCAGGTATATGTTGGCTTATAAACCCATTAACTAAAGTTATATCCCCCATATACCCTAGGTAACCGATTTATGTGCGTCAACTTAACTATCTAGGGGCCTCGCCTTGTGAGCCTTCAAGGATGGTTCCAGTTGAGAGAAGCTGGGGACAACCTATTTGATGAACTAAATCCAATAAAAATAACATTGTAAATAGATTAATGAGGGTTTGTGGTTGATAGAAGTCAATGATCGTCACAACATCCTCTTTGCTTCACCGCCACAATTTGCCACAGACTGCCTTGATATGGCCAGTCCCAATTATAGCAGTTTGCCCAGGTTCCGGTGCCAAAAACCCAAGAACTGCTTAGGATTATTTTGCTACAACCCAGAAGAAATCAATAATCCAATGACTGTAGTCTTCCATTGATCGATTTTTCAGTTACCATACCTATTTTGATAAACCCAAAGTGATAATCCATGATGGATCATCCGATTGCCCAGGGCTATGGTTTGTTGCAGAAGCTGATGCAGCAAGGCTTGATCGCTTGATTTGAATGGGAATATACCAGGAGATCATGGCTTAGTATAGGTTAGTATCGTTAAAACCTAAGGATTGAACTCGTACCGATTCAATCCTCTTCTTCGTTGCCCAAATTGCTGATTATATTCGATCCAAAGAGGGCATTTGCCCACCAGTGTCCTATTTTTTTTGACCTGCGTGAGTTGATCACCTGGAACCAACCAGAGTATGTGGCTACTTAAGATATCTTTTGGCCAATATGTGAAAGCTGTTTTTCGAAAATGCTAGACCCTCAAGTTGCGGAAAAATGTCTGTGACTGACCAGTGTGTTTGTATCGGTTTGTGTCTTTAAAGCGTTTTTCTGAGTACTTTGGAATCTATGGCTCAGGAAACCTATGACATTGGGCTTACGTACATTTTCCTACAATATATCTCGGAAATAGATGTATTTGAACATATCAGGGGTATCGCCGGAAAGCAAAGTGGTGTTCCAACGGTACCACGGAGACGGAGATTGGCTGATAGATAGTTTATACTCGGCCATTCAATTGTCTGGGCACTTGGTGACTTGTCCCAAGCCCCACTTGGAGTCAATCATTCATGTCCTTCTATTAGTGATTCGCTTCCCCGTGCTACTTAATTCCTATATCATGTGTGCCTACTTTCTCAGACGGTGGCACCTTTGGCTCAAGATCCTGCACCCAATACACATTGATACAATTTTTTGAGTTCGATTCCGCTTCGTATTTCGTAGAATGCTTCAGGTAACCGTTTTGCTCCCGAGTGGTTGTTGTGAAACTCTTTCACTTCCTGAGTTTTCCACAGTGGGGGACTTGAAACTTCTGGCCCAAAGATCTCTTAGACGGGGCTTCCTGCAACTCGTCACCATGGACGGACATGTCCTGACCAACCTTATGGACTCTTTGCACGCTGCAGGCGTGCAAGAAGGAGCGCATCTAATGGCTGTGGTGCAAGAAGCTAAGGTAGCTTCCTCTCGCACAGCATTTGCTTTGTGGTGCTATGGAGGCAACCAGGTGGTTGCCTGGGGCAATCCAGGTGCAGGCAGTGATTGCGCCGCAGTTCAGGATCAGCTGAGGAATGTGCAACAAGTTCAGGCCACAGCTTTGGCATTTGCCGCCATCTTGGCCCATGGGTCAGTGGTTACGTGGGGCAATCCTTTCTACGGCGGAGACTGCTCCGCATTTCAAGATCAGCTGAGGAATGTGCAGCAAATTCATGCTGCAGAATACGCATTTGCCGCGATCTTGGCCGATGGATCCGTCGTTGCCTGGGGCGATCCACGCACTGGTGGTGACTGTTCTTCAGTGCAAGATCAGCTGACAAATGTGCAACAAATTCAGGCCACTACCTGCGCATTTGCAGCGATCTTGGCCGATGGGTCAGTGGTTACCTGGGGCAATCCGGAAGAAGGCGGCGATTGCTCTGGGGTGGAAGATCAGCTGAGGAATGTGCAGCAAATTCAGGCCACAGCATATGGCGCCTTTGCCGCGATCTTGGCCAATGGATCAGTGGTTGCCTGGGGCCATCCAGAATATGGCGGTGACTGCTCCGCAGTCGAAGATCAGCTGAGGAATGTGCAGCAAATTCAGAGCACGAGTGGTGCATTTGCTGCGATCTTAGCCGATGGGTCAGTGGTTACCTGGGGCAATCCGGAAGAAGGCGGCGATTGCTCCGGGGTGGAAGATCAGCTGAGGAATGTGCAGCAAATTCAGGCCACAGCATATGGCGCCTTTGCCGCGATCTTGGCCAATGGATCAGTGGTTGCCTGGGGCGATCGAGACCGAGGTGGTGACTGCTACGCAGTTCAAACCCATCTCCAGAAAGTGAAGCAAATTCAGGCGACTGATGAAGCGTTTGCTGCTATCTTAGCTGATGGATCAGTGGTTGCCTGGGGCAATTCAGACCGAGGTGGTGCCTGCTCTGCAGTTCAAGATCAGCTTAGAAACGTGCAACAAATTCAGGCCACCACTGGCGCATTTGCTGCCATTTTGGCCGATGGCTCAGTGGTTACCTGGGGCCGACCAGACTATGGTGGTGACTGCTCTGCAGTTCAAGATCAGCTTAGAAATGTGCAACAAATTCAGGCCACCACTGGCGCATTTGCTGCCATTTTGGCCGATGGCTCAGTGGTTACCTGGGGCCGACCAGACTATGGTGGTGACTGCTCTGCTGTTCAAGATCAGCTTTGAAATGTGCAACAAATTCAGGCTACGCACGTCGCATTCGCCGCGATCTTGGCTGATGGATCAGTAGTTACTTGGGGAATGCCTATGTGTGGTGGCGACTGCTCTGCTCTTCAGGATCGGCTTCAGTATTTGTAGATCTTTGCACTTATGGACCGGGAAAAAGCGTGCCTGTGGTGTTGCTTTAGTGTTGCTCTAAGCAACCATTGGCCTTTCCAGCGAGTTGAAGCCGTTTGTTTAGTCACCTGATTCGCCTCTTTAGGTGTATCCAGCTTGACCCACACCCACCTTACGTCATGCGTTCTTCCATGTTTCCTTTGAAAATCTGGAAAAATCCCTCATTTCTTCTAAAAATGCTAAAAAACTCTCCGATGTTTCCTGGCCTTTTTTCACACTCCCTGCAGCACCGTCGTGCCGTGGTTCGTTGCCGCTGTTTCCAGGCAGCAAATGGAGCCCCGAGTGGTGCAAGATGCTGCACGCCGCCTTTGACCGTCTGGCCCTCACCTGCACCGCCACTGTCTCTTGGAAGAAACGTTGCTGGGGCCATAGGGAAGTTCCCAGCAATTTTTTGTGGCACTTGTTTCAATGGGAAATGCATCTGTTTAATGGGAAAATCCCAATCTACAATTGGTTTGTTGAATAGGAAATTCATCTATGAATGGGAAAAGCATCTACAAGTAGCTATACATAGGAAAATCCCAAAATCTAAAAGTGACTTGCTTAATGGTAAAATCATATATGAATGAGAAGATCACCTATAAATTGTCCACTGCCATGTCTGATAACCCCAAAAAAGGATGCAGAAAAGGGTCTAATTGTTTGATTGACCACGATTTTAGGATTAGATGTTACTTTTCTTTGAATCGAGGGTTGCTGCAGTTCCTGGTTCATCTTGGGCCCTGGAGTTGTGGTCCTTTGGGTTTCCATTCACAGAATCCGGACAACGATCAGCGATCCTGCAAAGGAAGATGTAAGAGAACCTCCAAGCGATTTGCGCTGTTTGGCACTCATCACGATACCACAGGATACATCCTTTTTCAAGACTTCCCATGGTTGATTTCCAGTTACAAACGAGGTCATAAACCACCCTACCTAGCGTTATTTACCGGTTAAACGAGGAGAATCCAAGTTTCGGAATTTGTGACCAGAAGAAAAGCCTCATTATTTCACAACGAGCCTCCTTCGTGTTACCGGGCAGATGAGGTTATGAAATCCATGTACACAACCTAGTTGTTCCGTAACCCACTTACATACATTAGGGGTTGGAACCGTTAGAGATATCCTTTGCCCAGTCATCACGGCTTCAGCAAGGCTGATTGCATTTCTACCGCGCTGCAAGATTGCGCTGATCAGTTGCTCCAGGCATTGTTTCGAACATTCCCAAGTGATCCCAATTGTTGGCCAGTTGGGTGCGGAAGGTTTTTATCCAAAAAGTTCTCCGAAAGTTCTTGGTTGATACTCGAAAAGTTAGATTACCAGTTCATGTGAATGGAGATTTTATAGAAAAGAAAGTTCATGCATGTTGACAGAAAATGTTGGCCCATTAGCAGACACCCGGGCCCCCATCACTGAACTACACCCTCTATGGTAACCTCCAAGAAGATAGAAAATGGTAACCCCTTGGGAACCTCTATTTTTTGTCGCAACCTATAGATTTACCGCCATATTTGTAGGATTTTATGTTTCTACTTCTTGGGCGCTGTTTCTTTATGTGTTTGACTTCGAATTTGGAACCAATCTTATTTATGGCCATATCATGCCATATCCATGAGGAAAAAAGAATCGTCCAAAGCCAATTTTGGAGCCTTGTGTTCCATTTGGAGATTTGGAATGTGTAGCTCACGCGGCAACTCCAATGGGTAGTCTATTACTGATGGAAATCCTATGGGCGGGGCTACTAGGAATCATTTTATCAGAAGGCAATGGGGTCCTAGAACCAAACATGGTCATGTTTGATTTTAATTCCCTATGTTGGGCAACCCAAGCATATCAATAGATGCGGTTGCTCTTTGGAAAGTAACAGGGGATGCGAATATCCATTGAATCCACCGTTATTGGGACAAATTCTACCCGTACGCCTCACGAAAATGTGATTTGCTCATTGTTCAGATACCCTGTTTCCCAATTTTTTCAGCCCCGCTTCTCTTGCTCATACCGCCCTTAGATCTCCAAGGATGTCCCCATAAAATAGATGGTTGAATCCCATCCGAAAAAAGGATCATATCCGTGTATACTATATTCCCAGCCATATATCCTGTCGAAATAGGATGAATGTGGCAAACCGCCATAAACCACTCCCAAAATCACCATTTTTTGGTGGTATAACCCATCCCCAGTCATGGTAGTTGTTTATTGCAGCCAGGATTTCCCAGATTATCATAAACCTTACATAAACTGTCCTATATAGTCATAGCAATATATGACTTAGACATACACTATATGGGTATACAGTCGCATATCCCAAAGGGTATATCCTATCAAAGTAATCATAGTGCCACTTCTATCCCACTTTATATTTCATATGTATATATATATACACATTTAAATATATACATATAAATATATATATATCATGTATATGCATTTAGATACATTTATTCATATATATATATATATTTATTTATTGATTTATTTATTGATTTATTTATTTATATCCTTGTTAAGATTACCCATAAACTGGGTGACTACAAGGTGGTGCCCCCAAGATAGCTAAGTTGGTTTATAACTCTAATAACTATGGTTTATGGTACTTATAACTATAGTTAATGGGGTTTATAAACAAACTTATAACTGGGGGGCACCACCTTGTAATCCCCATTTCACCATCGCCACTGTCTCGCTAGCGCCAGGCCGGCTCTAAACCGGGCGCGGTCTTTAGCCCGGAGGAGAAGCACCTGGGCACCTTTGGCGAGGCCTGGGGAACCGGAGCTGATGGTGCCTTAAAATGTTGGCGGTTTCAATCAGTTATGGTTTAGATAGACTGACCATACAAAAGGGATAGTTGGTTTGGACCATAGAAAGTTGGGATGATGGAGAAGACTCATAGATGACTCACATTGTTGGGCTATAAAAAGAACCTCCCAAAAAGATCCAAACAGTGCACTTTGAGCGGGGAACATGCTCATCAACCACTGGATTGAGTGGTACCCTATTTTCGGCCACGCCCAAATGTTGGGAAAACATTAGTGTTGCCCGTTTTTGGGGATGCACTATGAGCATGGACCATATTGTGTAGGATTTGACAATCATTTGTGAGGTTTTAGGTTGTCAGCCAGCATTCAATAAGATGAAGATAGCTGGTAATCTCCATTCATCGCCATGTTATAGTCCCCATGTTGAAGTCCCCACAAAATATCCCTACAAGGTTGATTCCCCCCAGTCATAGGTTAGTTCATAAACCCCATTGACTATTGATGTATCCACCCTATATCCAGCATAATCTCCCATCAATCCAACACTTAATCTACTTATTTCAAGCCAGATAGGTGCACATTTCAACCAACTTAGCCAACAACCTGGGGCACCAACGGGCGTGTCAACCCTTGACGTCCTGCATTCATTGTAACACCAGGAGAAGGCACGATGTCTCACCGAGCGGGTCTTGGCACAGACCCTGAAGGTCTTCATGCCGCAAGTGCGCAGGCGCTTCCGGGAGGATGGGGCTGAGACCGCCAAACATGGGGAGTTCACTTCCTAAAAACGGTGATATATAGCCATCACTGACATAACTACCTAAGTGACTGCTCAATGCCAAGGCGGCTGTTAGGGGCAGTTCTCTTCCAGGAGCTGCTCTTGGACATTTTCCAAAAGATGACCAGACCAAACGACGCGAATTAGCCAGTGTTGCAAAGCGGTGGTGGTCATGCTGGAGATTGGTGCTTGGGCGGAGGTTCTCACTTGGGCATTTTAGTTCTCCAATGCTAGGATATATGGATAGTGAGGACATAATGGGGATGATACAACCGATGATAGCTTTAGAAGCTTACAATCGATGATGATGTTGCTGGTTTCAAATACGGTTTTGCTGTCAACCCTGGAAATTGAGGGACAATCTCAGCTGATGCGTGTATCTTTTGGTTTGAAACCACCAGCTAGGATTAAGACCGACCTTTGTGATTGTTTTATCCATCAACTATGGTAGTTTCTAAAGTGAGTGGTGAATCGGTCTTAGCCAACAAAGATTGAGTCAACCAACAAAAAGGTGGGACCAAGTAATCCAAGGGGCGTTCACCATCAAGATATAGGTCAACCTGGATGAATGGTAAGGTCGATGGTTTATAAACCTTTGAAAAGTGTATGATCCAGCAACTAAAACAGAGGTATATACGGTATAAGATTAAACATGCTATGGCGAAGGGTACATCAAACCCGCTTTAGCCCTTCAAAAATATGGATAAACCGGGCCATGTGATTTATAGCAGTTGAAACCGAGTTCGATGACCTGGAACTTACCAGGGCACTGGGATGCTGTTCAAACTGTGGATCTCACCCTGATTCCATTGGGATGCGTCCAAGGTTTTTGGGTTTTCAGAGAACTTTGAAACTTTAAAATTAAGATGAGCTTCAATAAAGCTTCAAAATTCATAAAGAAATATAAAAATAATAACAGCGTTATAAAGAACTTCCTTTACTTCAGCTTTGGACCCCCTATGCTGTTGCATTGGGGACCACTGATGGCACCCAAGCTGTTTAGCGTTGCTAGTGGAGTTGATCCCGAATCGATTTCAACCGATCCACCAAATCACTTTATTTGCGCGTTCCTTCATTCCATCAATGATGATTGATGGGTTACACTTGATTACTTAATTATGGAATCGCTATTGACATCTATTGATTTTCAAAGGTTAATTACTTCCACATTTCTTTCAAGTATCGAATCAAGCACTCAACTAATGGTGAAGTCGGTCAAGTCAAGAACTCACTCCCTCACAATCTTATCCAATAAATCCTTTAGTCAACCAGTCACACCATGAAATCAACCAATCACTGAACCAATCGACCCTCGAAGTTTCCAGAGGTCTCCGATGGGCCATAGGCTTGGTTGCTTGGTCATAATTAGGTTTTAACTTTGAACCCATGAAATATACCTGTTTGTTCTCAAGAACATTTCGCCCAGTTGCCATCATCAGCCAGTTGCTTCACACCAATACTTGTATTCATCTATCTAATTATATAATATTATATATATTATAGAGAGAGAGATTCATTAAAAGAATACTTGGATCTATAGATTCACAGAAAAGCTACAGCCATAACATGCATACATACATACATATATATATATATATGTAGATATATATATGTATGTAGCTATATACATATAGATATAGATAAATAGAAATACATATCCATATTCTTCATATCAAAACCCTATGAGCTCCCCGTCGGCGCCAGGTTGTCGGGCCTGGGCCCGTGGGAGGTGGTCGCCAGCGGCTCCCTGGGCGGCGCAGTGGGCGTGGTGCAGCCGGTGGCGCAGCTGCCCAGCGAGGCACCAGCGGAGGCGCAGGTTCTGCTGGTGGAGACCATGACGGGATGGGAGGAGAATGGGGGATGCTGGGAAAAATGGGATTTCACGAACTTGAAAATGGTGGTTTCATGGCTTTTAACCGCAAATTTGATGGGAAAAATGGTACTTTAATGTAAAGTCAATGGCCAAGAATCATGGCATCCCATTCACCATTCGGTTGACGAACTTAGTAAGTGTTCAGTTGGTGTAAACGCATTTGGGGATGGGGATGGTGCTGCTTTCAGTGGGAAAAAATGGTGATTTATTGGGTTTGAGGCTGGAATGGGTTGTGATAACTTCGTACGTGTTCAGTTGATGTAAACACAGATGGGTTTACTGAGATTTTATTGGATTCAACTAGAAGCAAAATGCTGGTTTAATGGTGGTTTAACTATATCGAGATTGAGTGGGATTGAAGAGGATTTATCAATCATTTGATGGAGATGAATGTGGAAGGGAGTAGGGGATGGAAATGCTGGAGGGTGGTTGGAAAGGTTTGGGTAAGTACTGTTGAAATATCCTGGTTGGGGGAGCATCCATAGATTAACTGATGGGACGGGTGGGGATGGTGGGGAGGTTCACATGGTAAACCCAAGTATCATCCCCAATATGTCCATTAGGGGATCTGGGGATGGGAGACGGTGATTTTGACACCATTTTATGGTGGAGTTAACCAACCAAAAAAGCTGTAAATTGGAGATAGAACCAAGAAATTTGTGGTAAATAAATAAGTTGGATATGCGATGTTTGGAGGATGGCGGGGGCTTAGAAGTAAATTCAAGCTCCAAGATCTTCAAGTCGAGGTGAGCGGAGATTTTGCTGAAAATCCCATGATCGCAAAGGGGCATTGGTTTCCCTACCAGAAAGGATTCGCATGATGGAAACTTTTGCTTGGAGAAAGAAAAGTCTAAAATTGGGTGCATGGATATTGGAATAACGCTGCGCCTGCAGATTGCACAAGTCTCAAGTCCCAGTTGTAAAGACGGATACATTGACCAACTACTGTCAGCACCCACCACCTATGGAAACCCCCAAGCTCAACTGCATAGCCTCATGGCCAACCTCACCAAGTCCGTTGCGAATTGTTTCACCATTTGGAGATGGGTCAATTCCGGACCAACCTTGCAGATGCATATTCACCTCTACAGTATCTATACCCTGGAATAATCAAACATGGCGTGCTGGAAAATCCTAAATAGATGATTGTCCCTCCACCTGGGGATTTTCCAACCGATCCCTGGCAGGACATCCCAGCGAACATCCACGCCATCCTGTTGCCCGCCGGCCAAGCGGTCGATACCTTGTCGCACGTGGCCATTCGCGCACGAAATCAGGAGGTGCCCCTGGACGGGGCCAACGTTGAAGGGTTACCCTAAACGGAAGGCTGTTTCAATGCTGAAATTGTCTCATTTTTCGGATGATGTGGGGGTACCCCCCTATTTTAGGAAGCAACCAGTTCACAGCCCATATCAAGCATAAATCAAGGTACACCAATTCTATTAATTATGAACCAACTGACCTTACAAAGGGGCAGCCTTTGCAGGTCAACAGGTACCAATCTTCAAGTTTTCTCTGTGCTTATGTGTATCCAAGGGTCAATGACTGCGGTGTTATTGCCTGGGGGATGTGTAGATACTCATCTGCATCCGATGCAACTGGAAAATGTTGAAAAATACTTGAAGACCAAAGATGGCCAGAGTTCCCACTTAAATCCTGGGTTCCACAAGGTTCCATATCTATCCCAGTAGCCATCCCCACATCACTCCGTGTCAGGTCTTGCTGGCCAGTTGTGATGAGGATCAACAACTCCAGCAGCTGCGACAGATGCGACTTGGATTCACCAGAGGTCGCTGTTGTGCTAAATTTCGATGGCTCCAGCCATGGTTGGGTCTTTCAACTGCTTGGCCGCTTTTTGGACAAGGAAAAAGAAGGTTTCATATGTTGATAAAAGGAAAAGTGCCAAACTCGAAACAAGTACATACAGGGCTCGATGTGGCACCGGTTTCAAAACCCACAAAAAGTGGATTATGAGAACAGAAAACCAGAACCAACATCCCAGCGGACTTTGAAGATTTATTCAAAACAGCAAGAAAACAATCAAGATAAAGTTAGTGATAATGTGGTAAACCTGCCGTAAAACATCCCTATCATCATTTTAAGCGTGGTATAAACCACCCCAAATGGTGTTGTTTATAGCAGCCAGGGTTTCCCAAAACGACTTTCCTGTCCAGTCTTTGGGAGTCCAAGTGAAAAATCCGGTGACGTTGGGAGTCCAAGTGAAAAATCCGGTGACGTTCGAACTTCGGCTGTTTTTTCACGAAGAAATTTCGGGGCTGATCAACCCATTTTGGTTTAAAGCCAATAGAAATCCTCCCAAACTTCGAAAAGCTGACCAACAACCATACAACCATGGTTTCATGATGGGAAACTGTCCTTTGTGAGCGCCTCCTGAGCTTAGGAAAGGGCAAAACCTGCGACTTCAGGTGGGATCGCCAGCGAAGGTCTGGGGTATGGTGGCAGTATGAAAAAAGATCCTATGCACCTGAGTTTTTAAACATCTAAGTTTTTTATTTAAATGTGTATATCTGTATGTATGTATGTATATATATTTTTTTAAATTTATTTATACATACATATATGGTGTCTATGATGGTAATACCTTAGTTGCTCCCCAACATTCCACAGATGACTTCCCAGCAAGAAATGACCCCAGCTGCGCTTCAGGTGTCGGCCACAGGCGAAGTCACCTGGCAGGCCACCAGCGAGAAATCCAAGCTGAAGAACAGTCCCTGGGCCAACAGCGGTGTCATAAATAGCTAAGTTGGTTTATAACTCCGGGTTGATTAGGGTGATCTCTCACTATACTTACTATACTTAATGGGTTATAAACCAACTTAAAATTTTGGAGGTTTCCTAAAATGGTGGTACCCCAAATCATCCAAATCATTAGACCATGACTTGGCATCGAAACAACCATGGTGACTTGGGGATCCCCCATTTTAAGAAATCTCCATGTGTTGGATTAAGCAAACTCGTAAACTGTAGTTGAAAGGTTCTTTTTGAGTTTTTTGGGTGCATTTCTCATGGAGGAATGCTTGATTAAATTGAGATGCTTGGATGGGCAGCTTTAAAATGGTGGTTCATGATCTGCTGGTATAACTGAAGTAAACATGCCATTTATCGGTGAATTCGCCCGTGGGCACCCGATATTCATGCGCATTCGGCGATGGTTCACCACATGGGGATAGTGTTGAAGAATGGGGATAGGAACCGCTGAAACATGGGAATGCGTTCCTGACTTGAGCAACCAGATATGATTTGGTAACTGGGCCATGTTGCCATAGTGTCCGGTTGACAATGAGTTGGTAGCTGCATTTCCCAACGATGTTGCAAATTGTAAATGCTGGGTATATCCTGGTTTCTAGAACCGCAATCCCATTCTGCGGAATAGCTCTCTCCAGCAGAATTGAATCCTGCGATGGGCACTTGCTACATTTAAAACTCGTTGACCAGCCATATAGACATCGCGGCGACGCACTCAGGTACTGCTGCAGCCTTTTTGGCGGAGCGGATGGGAATCTGACATAGCGACGGGGTCCAATGAGTCCAATCTGAAGCGGCTGTAAGTCATCATTAAATGCAGGATGCCAAGAACATACTGGAAAATCATCCATGGATGCAACACTTTGCAATGAAAATCACCTGTGTTTCTATGTTGGAGATGTCAGATGGAACCGGGGGGCCGTTTCTGATGACTTTCTCAGTCCGGTGGCTCAATCGCAAATGTTTGCCTGGTTTACAAATCACATGTAATACCAATGCAATCGCAGAACAGTCCATCAAATGGTAGAACCATCCCGAGACTTTTCCATCATCCATTAATCAGGATACGTTATTTTTACTTTCTATATACGTTCGAAATATGGGATATTCCAATGATCCCCCATGGTTCCTCCCCTTTTGACATCGCGACGGAGGAGACCATGAAGCCTCCCCCGGCGCCGCCCACCCAAGTGCTGCCAGCCACGGACTTCACGAAGCATCAGAAGAGCATCGGAGGCACAGCATCTGCCGTCTGGAGGAGTTTGACGCGGAAAAATGGGTGATTTTCCATGGGATCTATGTGGGATTTGATAGTGAGTGATTTGATGGGTTTTATATGGTTTTATGATGATTTAAATCAACCAAAAAGGGGATTCAACTAGCCAGAATAGGTGATTTTATGCGATTTTGTTAATGAAAATTTGTGATTTAATCAAACTTTGTGGTGGGTTAATGAGATTTCATGGAATTACGCTAATTATAAAGTATGGCGATAGTTCTGTGTGTTTGTCACCATTGTATCCCCCAATTTCTTGCCGTTTAAAATAGAGATCATCCAATTTGGTGGTACCCTATTTTCAAACAAACCCATTTGACTTATTTGTACATAAGTAATAAGCATTGCAAATGGCGGTGTCTAGTGATGATCCTTAAATTTTGATAGGCTGAATATCTGATATTTAAAATTTGATTTGTGCATGGTACCGAAGTGTGGCCATGTTGGGAGTATTTGACCTATTTGCAATGGTGATTAAATATGTGTGTTATTAATCCATTTCAATGGCTTATATGAGGATTTAACTAGTTGCAATATGGCTGAATGTTGACAATCAGTTTCTTGGTGATATTACAGGATTGCAGCCACGCAACAATATAACATGACATTGCATGATGTGTTTTTGTTCCCCAAATTATGGCCATTCAACTTGATAAATTATGGCCAGTCAAGTTGATAAATGATGCTAAGCTATCTATTTAAAAGCCTTGACTTGTAGGTGTTTTCAAGTGTTGGTCATTCCATTTCTTCAGCGATAACTTGGCAACGCCCAGGCAAAAGTCTTCACTTGGCCGAGTTGATGGTGGATGGCACGTGACCAGCTACAAAACCGTTGCTTTAAATTTTAGCAGTCGGTGCTGCTGATAGTTGACCATAAACATTGATGTCAACGACTTCTTGTTTTTACTGGTTGATATCATGAAGCCGTTTTGACTCGGCATGAATTCTCCAATTTTTCAGATTTAAAAAAAAAAAACATATGTTCTGGTATCTTTTTCTGCCAGTGTCTTTTTGTAGAATTTGACAGCCATTGCGAAAATTACACCTACGGTTTCTTGGTAAATCCCTACATTTTTGTAGCTTAGCTCCCCATTTTGGGTGGTGAAACGCCCCTCTTTTTGCCGGAAACCGAGCGTGGCACTCCAGGTACAGCGTCCCGGTGAGTGCCACAATTCCATACGGCGATGGCCTTAGGGTTTACGGGTTTTAGTGGCAGTTTTATGGCATATTTGCATCGATCTATCTATCCAGCTAACCAAATCTAACCTAAGCTAATCTATCTTGATGTAATCTAGATTCAACATAATCTAGATTAGACACAATCTAAGCTAATCTAATATAGTCTATATAATCTAATCTGTATTACTGTGTGTGTCTAGTGGATTTTGATGATTATGTCATGCATGCCGTATATGTTGTCTATTGATGTTTGCGCTTGGGAATTATCAACAAGCATGCTTAACATCCAGTCAGACATGCAAGAGATTTCTATCATGGCTTGTGCCATCCTCCAAAGACCGAGAGATTTAGATCATTGTAGCAGTGCTATGTCGGGTGCCACCGAGGCATGTTCGAGCAGGTGCTGAAAGACAAGGCCAACGAAGGAATCGAAGAAGAATTACAGGACTGAATTAAGAGAATGTGGAACAGGTTTGGCCAAAGGAGTTGTCAAATTTCCTGAAACCAACTTATCTTTGCTACTTAGACCCACATCCTGTCAGGATTCTTTGTAAGTTCAGAAAATGATACGTGACGTTCTGCTGAGAATCTGCCATGTGGCAATCAGCTTCGTTTTCGAGGCGCACCCAGCATCTGATTGTGCTGCCAGGAGGTCCTGGAAGAGGGAGACCTTAACGAAGCGCGAAACTTCTTGGAAGAGGAACTGGTCAGGAAGCCCAGATGGGATTTCAACCGCTTTCCGCCATCGACTTGTGAATTCACTGGATGATTCATGAAAATATCTAGTCATTGCCCTGGGATATCTTCAGAGTTCAGGTCGATCTCGAGACTTCCTTGACTTCCTTGTCTAGATTGTTTTCCTTTGCTCCCAGCTTTGAATAAATCCTCCACTTGTCTGGTTATGATTACTTTCGGGATAAGGCCATCATACCAAAACCTGACAGGCATGTTTCTCATGAACATGGGGCAGCTCGCCTCTACATCTCCAATTCATTTCCATCTTCAAGTTACAGGGTGAACGCAAACAAACCCAGTACCCTCTCTAGATTCATGCAAAATCTTCAATCCGATTCATGAAAGAATCTTTCAACAAGTTCCCAAATTTCCAAACTTCCAAAATCCCATTTGCTTCACATTTTCGCCATGGCCAACCTCCAGGCCGTCCCCAGCTCCCTCCGGGGCGCCCTGGACGCGGCGCTGGGCGCCGACGCCAAAGCCTTGGACGCCGGGGACTGGCAGCGGGCGCTGAAGAAGGTCTGGGCCTCCAAATGGACCGCAACTTGGATGACTTGGATGGGATAAGATGGTTGATTGGATGGAGCCAAAAATGGTTGATTGGTTGATGTTTAAGGGCTAATGGTTGATTGGTTTGGTGGATGGTTTTCATGGTTGATGTTGGTTGATGTTGATGTTAACCATATCATATGTCAGGTTACTATCTGAAACTCGGGAAAATACGCCAATGATTATGCTATTGAATAAGGAAAATGAATGAAAATGATGATTAACATGTGGATTTCGGGATAGCCTATTTTTAGACAAACCCATAGTTGATAGGTGGTAAGCATCCCATGATCTTTTTGGGGTTTCAACCATCCAAGGTGGTGCAGGATTTCGCAACCATCCACGGTATGTCAGGCTACTTTAAAAGGGGAGAATATCAGGGGAAAATTGACCACTGAATGGTTTGGTGGATGGTTGCTTGATGGTTGGTTGAACCTGTGAAATGGTTGGTTTTGACGGGATGGTTGGATGCTTTGGGATGGTTAGTTTAGTGGATAGTTTTTCATGGGTGGATGGTGATGTCACCACAGTTTGCATTTCATTAACTCTGAAATCAAATTCTGCATTTCATTGATTCCAGTTGATGGTTGGTTGGGCCTAGACATGGTTGTTTCTGGTTGACGTTTTTTTTGCGAAATGGTTGCGGGCCTGATCCGAGCGGTGAAATCCAATGGATCCATTGATTCGGTTGAATGGAAGACTTATGTGCGCACACGATATTGTATTTGGGCGTGTTACATATTCTCTACTCCACTGGGCATGAGCTACCTGGCTGAGTACTTTAGCATTCCGGATGAAGAAGATTGATCTTTAAGGAGAAGCATTTCAATACTGTACATGTGTTATGTGTTTGATACAACCCACCATGAATGATTTGCAAAATGGACAGCCACACGGATTGCAGGATGTTTGAGCAAAAGATGACCCACCAAAAGTAAAATTGAGGGAAGTGGCAGAAAACGGGGTTGACGCTGATCCCAAACCTGCAACAACATTTCGGAATCTAAACTGCCAATGGAAAATCCACAATCTAAAGGCTTACGCGCGACAGCCAGCCCAGTTAGGGCCATGGATCCTAACCTGGCCTGCACTGTTTTGTGGACCCTTTTTGCGCTCCAAGTTTGCACTTTGTAAGCGTCAGCGTGCATGACAAGGCCTAGAACTAGGACATTTTGGGGCACCATGTTTGAGCATTGAAGCTCATTTCGTCCACACCAAGGGTTGATACCACTTATTCAAAGCATTATGTATCCAAAGTTGGCTCGCAACAAAGTTTTTCAATCGATGATGAGATGAAACATCCATGCCATACAACCAGATTGCAATGTAAGATGCGGTATATTTTACACAGTCGTGATCCAAATTCCAAAGATTGAATTACAAAAAACAGGCCTGCCTCGAGGCGGTGATCCCTTGTTCTTGTTCTTGTTGTTGTTGCTGTTGTTGTTGTTTTTTTATTGTTGCTATTGTTCGTATTGCTGCTCTTGTTGCCATCGTTGCTGTTTTTTAGCGTCTAGTGTTTGCAGGAACCTTGGTTAGTAACTGTTCTGGTTCATCTACCTGTGGCTGCTACATGGTGCTTACGGGAATCCAAAACTCTTAATTATTCCGTGGCGTGTTTCCCTTCGGGCCCTTACTCAAGCCGGGGTCGGCGGATATCAGTTTGTGGTTCTGTGTGGGTTTGGCATAAGGAATTGGCATTTTCCATTGCCATATTTGAGTGCCAGATGGTAAACCTGGGGCAGTTCCCTTTCCAATGCCGATGGGTTCACCGTGAGGTGGTTATAATTTGACCAGATCTCATGGCCATTCTGATGAGAAAATAGATGATGTTTTGCGATGGTGAATAGCTTAGTTCCAGTTATCATTGGAATGATCCAACAAAATATTCAATTAGCAGGGTAAACCTGGTTTGTGAACGGTTGGTTGGTCCTGTTTCAGCCGTTTTTTGATGGAAAAATATGGCATACCCCACTAAACCGGTGAAAGAGTATGGTTTGGGGTAGGGTCCACAATTTCAGAGTAACTACCCCCTTTTTTGCTGCCAAATTTGACGATGAAAGTGTGACATTGGATGTGGGTCACGGGAAATCGGAGTCGCAATCAATTTATGTCCAATTTTTATGGCAGGTTGAATTTCGGGACCCCGGTTGTTGTTTGCATTTTTTTTCGGAAGGTACAGAGGGGTTTGCACAAAACGGGGTAGAATTTGAGAATGAGGCCACTTACGCATCACAAAGAACCCCCAAACTTCTGGATTGAGATACATACAACCTAGGTCCGGTGGGCATGGGTCAAGGTTGGTGCACAATGCCAATTTTTAAAAATTTTGCTGGAGATTTCTCCGGTTTGGTGGGTCGTTTTCGGGTTTAACTTTCTCCATTACAACTTCACTTTGGTGCTTGGAATTAGATCATCCGTATCCAACAAGTCATCTCCATGACCTCTTTCAAGGATCGAGCGGTCGCCAGCCGGAAGCAGATGAAGGTTCCTGACAAGGCAATGGGGGGCCCATCGCAGATCATTCGCTTTGCGAAGTCCAGGAGTTTCTATTGCCATCGGCTGGGTTTTTCAATGCACTGCTCCAAATGTTCATGCTTTGGATTTGTTGTTCCCAACTGTGAAAGCTTCGGATGTTGAAAAGGCACCAGTACTTCGGGTCAATCCGGTGAGCACTCCCCGCTTGAGTCACTGACACCAGTCTCCATTTGAAGCTGGCTACCCTTAGTGAGCCTTAATGGAGTTGGCCCACATCCATTGGATTCAACATGTTTTCTTGGACGGGTGGTTCAACCACCTAGCAAGGAACAGTCAAGGGTATAAGACCAACAGTTGGTTAGGGATGCATTTTTCATCGGTTGAAGTCGATAGATAGCTCATGAAGTGGACGAATGCTCTCTACTAAACAAACGCAGCAATGGAAAGTCCCTGAAAATCAGTGTATTCAATAGGGAACTCATATGCAAACAGGTGAAAAAAATCGGTGGATCGTTGCTCCCTCTGGACGCCCAGGCGCTATACTTGGCGGTGCTGGTGCAACCGGTGGTGCACGCCCAGTGCCTTGGTCGTCATCACCCATCACCCAGAATCCAATTACTGGACCACCGAAACACCTTTTGGGGGGGTCCTAAAAGAAAGTACCCCAAAATGGATGGTTATAATGGAAAATCATAATAAAATGGATGATTTGGGGGTACCCCTATTTTCGGAAACCACCATTTTTGTACTAGACGACGGATGGCCCGAGAGCGTAGAGGAGCAGAGTCTTCTGTTGTTAGTATGGAGACACTATATTACAAGATAATATGATAAAGATGTATGATAGGCAGACGAGAAGAGTAGTATCAAGACAATATATGACTAGTACAAGACAATAGTTTGCATCGTATTTTTGTAAAGTTTTTCATACACAGAACTTTTTACAGACAGACGCTTTTGCACACA
>Ga0126342_10001557_pt1 | contig 32743 bp, 32 predicted proteins | sample Cyp1metagenome_FD_92528 | JGI IMG/M metagenome (GOLD analysis project Ga0126342, IMG submission 92528) | Coral microbial communities from Lord Howe Island, Old Settlement Bay, Australia - Cyphastrea 1 metagenome | ecosystem: Host-associated > Invertebrates > Cnidaria > Coral ...
AAGCGCATGCGCTTCCCGCCCTTCGATGACGAGGAGCCGCCGCTGGACTATGGCGACAACGTGCTGGACGTGGAGCCGTTGGAGGCCATCCAGATGAGGCGCCTCGCCTGGATCCTGGGGGATGATGGCTTTCCCAGCAGGTACCCTTTGGTAAACTAACATAGCTATTGAAAATGCCAATTTATAGTGGATTTTCCCATGAAAAATGGTGATTTTCCATAGTTATGTTAGTTTCCCAGCAGGTAACTGGGGGGTATATAACCAATGGTACTGGGATGTTGCGGAAGAAGATGTTCTTTGATTTTTTTTGAAAGGACAGATTGGAGGTTTAGATGTTTGGGTATCAGATTCGTTTTTTTGGAGCTTTAGAGACATGTAAATTGATCAAATGCACAGAGTTTTTTTGGGGTTTGGGTTTGCAAATTTACCAGGGGCAAATTCAAAGCAGTGTTTTTTTTGAGGGGGAAAATGGAAGTAACTGGGAAGTAGAGGACGATGCCGATTTAGACATCCTCAGTCTTATGTTAGTCTTATGTTTGTGGAAGCTTTGTGATAAGGATTACAATGCTGGATCAGGACGTTTTGATATTCAAAGCCCTCTATTTTTTGAGTGGTTCAAACAAATCTTGTAGGTACTACCATCTGGTTATTTAACAGAGCCATGGACAATCCCAACCATAAATGGAGGTTTCTAGCTGGGAAAATCATCTATTTCTATGGGCCATGGCTTCCATGGCTATGTTCAATAACCAGAGGGTAAATCCCATTAATTATCAACGTTCCATACTAAAAAATATCATTAAATCCCTAATAATCACCATAAAATCCCATGACACCCCTGAAATCCCTTGAACTCCACAGAAATCTCAATCCACCATTTTTTCCGTCGTTCCCATGGACCACCGGCGCCAGGTTGGACCCGGTCGAGGATGAGCCCGTGCTGGAATGGTTCTATGAACCTGTCCGGCAGCCCGAAAGGTTTCGGCCGTTGAGTGGCGCGATTTTTTTGGGACCTAAAAACCTGGATTAAAGAAAAAGGGAGATGAAGATGGGATTTTTGAAGCCCTGGAAACTAAGATGTGGAAAAGCTGTAGGGAAATAAAAATCTACAACTTAAATGGGTTTTCACATTATTTGTTTACAGGAGGGTACCCTCTGGTTATTAAACACAGACCCTGAAAACTAGCCCATTTTTAGTCGAAACTAATCTTCCAAACCCCGATCGATGGCATGGTCTATGTTAATTTTGGGGAGGGTAAAAATGGGATTTAACCGCTAGAAAACGGGAAGGACATTTTGGAACTACCTCTGGTAAACTAACATAACTATGGAAAATCACCATTTCAATGGGAAAATCCACTATAAATGGTAATGTTCAATAGCTATGTTAAATTACCAGAGGGTATTACTCAGTTACCTGGATAAACTAGATCATGACCTCATGTCGCGATGTCACGTTTGCAAGGATGGGTTATATGTAGCGGAATCCTCCCCAAGTAGCAGCACTTTTCATCTTGGTGAACCATGACATATAACTTATCAAATGGGTGGAGAGTACATACACATCGCATGGAAAAGGGCGAAATATTTTTTTTGCCAGTTGGAAATGGAAACGACAAATGGCAATGATGAAGACTTTTGTTTTTTCGCTTTGCAAATAGGCGTTTCAGTACGAAGCAACTTGAAAAAACTGGTTTGATCATTTACTAAGTTACTAAGGAACCGTAAACTGTTTGGATCAATCTATTACCATATGTTTCATGGTCAAACGATTGGTATACCGATTATATATAAGGATTCACACTATGGTATGGATGACAATAATCCATATGAAATACATTGAAATACAATGTTTTGACATGTTTCGACCATGGCAAATATACTCATGATAATGGATGTTGAAAACGTTGTTCGGCTCCACATAGTTATTTTTCATGTTGTTTGACCAATCCCTTGTCCCTAAAGTTAATACCAAATACAACCCAATCAAAACACCTACTTTAGCCTTGGATCTGATCATGGTTTGGGGTCCCCTAATAAGCAAGTGAAAACGAATACAACAGAAAAATGCGGCCCAGCCCGAATTTATTTTATATTATTGAGGGGGTTTTATTGATCGGAAGCTAAGATCATGGGAGGTGCTTATTTTTGGAGAACGGATTGCTTGCATACATTAGGACCTATCAGGATTATCATGATTTCTCGACATAAATCATAAATCCACATGATCTTAGTGGGATTTGGTTGTTCTATCCCCACTAGAATGGTGTTTTTGAATCCCCAGATCGGTCAAGGTGCCATTGCTGAACTCCAAGCATGTGAACGGAACCAGCTACCGCAAGTGGCATTTGAGCTTGGCGCAGCAAGGCAAATCGGGGGTCCCCGGGGTCCCCAAAAAAAACTGCAAAAACATGGGGGGATTTAACCGTTACCCTCTGGTTATGTCAAAATAGCTATTGAAAATGACCATTAATAGTGGATTTTCCAATTAAAAATGGTGATTTTCAATAGCTATGTTAAATTACCAGAGGGTAACCAACAATCATCTGGGTAAATTTCATCACGACCTCACGTCGCGACCGAGCCCTGGAATCATGGTTAGTAAGGGAAATCATTCCCAAATGGCCTTAATTCAGGTTAGTGAAATAGTATAATTTACCAACAATCATGGGAATTTGCAAAAACTCCTGCGGTAAAACCCTATCTAGCATAGCATCAACATGACTTGTGCTTAGCGGTTTGTTGTAGATTTACCCCATGGTTGGCTCACCTGGATAAATTTAACTAAGGGAATTTCATTCAGTGGCAAGAAGGTGAGGTTTCCTCAAGTTCCACATGCAAGAAATGGGAGTTTTCCATATTGGGATGGGATTTTTTTTCAGCACATGCTATGGAGTTTCCACTCCAAGCGACGAGGTGTGCTGTACCGTTTATCCAATCAGCTGCTCTCCGATTTGATGGACAAGATCCCTGGATTTTGGAGCGCTCGGTGATCCACAACAAAAGCAATAGTGATATAGTGATATGTAATGGGATAATGGGATATCATATAGTGATATCATATAGTGATATAATATAATATATCCCATTATCCATCGTATAAGGTGAAGTTATGGGATAATGGGATATCATATAGTGATATAATATAATATATCCCAAGGAAATCCAAATTATTCATGGTGATATATATATATATCCAATATAGTGCTAATACTTATGGATGATAACATTAGGTGAAAGATGGATATAAGGTGGTAAGGCCAATCATAATTTTTGGATAATTAGTAGTTAAGGTTTATGGGATCACATGATGACATAGTGGTAACGGTATAACAATGAATGAATGATATTAGCGTGCAGAGCAACTCCCTTGTTGTGGTTTGATCCTTTTGAAACATGTCAGAGTCACGGTGTCGCAACTGGTTGGTGCTATCATGTTTTTCAGAACCTGTTCAAGCTGGAAGGATTCTTCCAAGTGATCCAATCCTTGCCGGAATTGGCAACCAGACTTCAAAGGCTAACGGATGGAACACTAGTAGGGAGACCCTTATTGGAAAATCTTGATTTTTGCTGATTAGATTCCAAGTTCTCTCACTAAAAAGTCCCAGTTCATTTGAGGAACTACTTCTACCTCTTCGAGCGAAAGTCCTTCTACACCGCGAAGGCTTTGAACATGGCCATCCCAGGCCCGGGGGCTTGCGGTTTCCATGGTTTCAACCTGATTTTGTGTCGCAATCATTGGGGTTTTCATGGAAGATGTCACCAATCATTTGATGTGGCTTGGTGGTTTCGGTGACCAAGTTGATTGGCATCAAAAGGAACATACTTTCCACAACTTTCCAGGAACAATTGAAGAGTGTAGATAGAAATAGAGTGTGAGACTGCGAAAGATGGAACAGGTCCAAAAATCCATAAAAATCCCAGCATCTTCACAGATGTGCTGCAAAAAAGTTGGAGCATTTTCCCCGCCATCCCCCCATTTCCACCGATCATTCGCGGAGCCCTGCCATGGATGCCTCGAGGTGGTCCTAAGTTCGAGCCCCTGTACCGCGACATGTACGATGAGGACGAGGATTGGAACGAGTTCCTTGGACTCCTTGACCGATTTTTGTGGTTTGCTGTTGGGGGAATTATGTGGAATTATCCCTTAAAGGTTATGATTGGTTTATAATTATTAAGATGGAATCTAATCCCCAAACTTAGAATTTCTGTATGATGAAATTGCCCCCGGAATGTCTCTGCAGTTTGGCTTTGACCGAGTCGTTTTTTCCCGAGTCACTGAAGCCCCAGGTTCAACGACATCAACAAGATCATCGTGCGGCAGCAGTTGCGTACGGAGTATCGTTTCCCGACCAACCGTTGGGCGGTAACCCTATCCAACTCTAGGATAATCCAACATGACTCTGGGATATTGACAGCCCCATTTTCGGCATGGCAACCATCCAAAAAGATAGAAACGTAGAATCCTACCAAAAAAAACTACTGTATACATCTGTATACACAGAATACTAGAACATAATATCATCATGAAATTAAATCATCTACAAATCATCTACAAATAAAATGATGATATTATGTGTATAATATCATCATCTATCATAATATCAAAAGCTTTAAAAAAAAGAAAATCATCTACTTAACTCCGGCCTCGGCCCAGGCATTGCCTTCCCGTTCCTGTACAACTCTCGGCCGCGCAAGGTTCACATGGCGCCGTACCACAACCAGGTGGGGCTAAGCTGGGGATGATTCACCATGGATTCACCATGGATTTCTAGCTTCAAAAATGAAGAGCTAAGACTAAGATCATTAATGTGGGTAAAACAACAATAAACCATCCCCCAGGGCCCCAAATCATCATTTTTATAGGTAGTATAAGCCATTCCCGAATGGGTGGTTTTTGATTTTAACCCACATAAAAATCGTCATTAAACATCCACGAAATGCACGAAATTGTGGTGGTCCAAAATGAGGTGAATATTTTGGTGAACTACACAAGGCTTTTCTGGTGCTTCGACCATAGCCTTGGTATATCATAGCAATCCCTAAAAGATGGAGCTGAGCAGGACTGAAGATATGATGACATATTGAAATATGAGTTAAATATCATCGAACTACCATCAAACACGTTTCCATCTTCTTGGGGTTACGCTATACAATTCTCTCAATTCTCTACCATTGTTCGTGCTTGCGATTTTCACGTTAACTCCCCCATCTTTGCTGGCATATCGCCCGATTTTACCCAAGATTTGGTGATTGGAATGCACAACAAATCAGGACTTAAATTACACCCAACAATTTCAGGGGTACCCCATTCCATCCACGAGTTTATCGCAATTTTCTCCCATTTCAATGGCACATTTGAAGGCAAAACCCTCATGTATGTTGGTTAGTTGTGTATCCCACTACAGTCCCATGCCATTCCCACGACTTTTTCCATGAAATCCCACGAAAACGTCCAGCTACGTTTGTTGCTTAAATCCCATAGTTAGATAAAATACGATAAACAATAGTTTGATAAATAGTTAGATCATTGTTTATCATTGGGATTTAATGGGATTTAACTATCTATGATAATCTCATAGTTAAATCCCATTAAATCCCATAGATAGTTCTTGGTTAACAGTTAACACTCGAAAAACAGTGGACCAACATCCAGCCGTCCAAAAACACCTAGTCCGTGTGCTACATCAAAGCCGATGACCCTGATCTGCCGGCCACTGGGCTGCAGTGGGGGGGCTGATACCATGGCTGCTACGTATGAATTTACTGGTATGAAACCATTGAAAATCACCATAAAATCCAGATGAATCCCCATTAAATCACCATTAACCATAGTTAACTATAGCTGGTTGGTGGTTTGGAACATGTTTTTTATTTTCCATTTCATCTATGGGATGTCATCCTTCCCAATTGACGAACTCCATCATTTTTCAAGATGGAAGTTATGCACCACCAACCAGACTGGTTTGTGGTTTCAAATGTTTCAAACATTGTGAATTTTCTACCCTGGACCTGATGATGATCCAAATTGACTGATATTTTTTGGATGGGTTGAAACCACCAACCAGTTCAATGGGGAAAGTTATGAGTTATGAGTAAACTATTGGATTTAGGGTCACTCGGTTCTTTGACAAGCCCTGGATGCGGAGCCTGTGGTGGCTGCTTGCCGGTTTGGTCTACAGCTGCTGGGTCTGTCTTCAAGCTGATTTTTCCCTGGCCACCCTGAGAGTTGATGGGATCCGTTGAACTTCACCTGTTTTTCCCTGGCCATGGATGACGAATGATGTTCTGGTTGGTGGTTTGGAACATTTTTTATTTTTCCATATATTGGGAATAATCATCCCAACTGACTTTCATATTTTTCAGAGGGGTGGCTCAACCACCAACCTGTGTTTTTATGTTGACTGGGAACCTGGATCTCGCTGAGGCCTTCTACTACGATCCTATCATCAATCCGCTCCCGGCGTATCTTGGATGATATGGTAGGGAGAATCCTCAATGTCAATGGATTGGTTTAAGGGGAAATTTACAGGAAAGCCCCATATTTAATGGGAAAATCGATGGTTTCCGGTTAAGATTTTCCCTTAAACCAATCCATTGACAATGACCAAACTTTTCAGGTTGGTGGATGATTGCCACCAAGAAACTGGGAAAAGTATGGCTGCTGATACTTAGATGTACTGAAGGGATGTGTTTTTTTTTCTTTTCCCACGGATTAGTCCCCAGATGCCGATTTCTTTCAGTTCAAGTTATCAAGTTATCCCATAAACATGTGATAACTTGAAGCATCTTGAAATATCTTGAACCTTTTCTCTCTCTGTTTCTCTCTCTCTCTCTTTTTTGAGGGTACTATGAAGATTTTTTCTATGTTTTGATGTGGAAAATCCGAGCTTTATGGGGGTTACATGTTACTATCATCAATAACCATCAATCACCATAGTAACATGATAGTAATTACCATGTAACCCCCCATAGTTATTAATGTGATAGTAAATGATAACATAGCAAATCACCATCAATCAATCATGTTATTACTGTTTCCAACTGCCGCGGGTTGCTTGGAAGTCCACTGAGGTACCGCGCGGTGTCGCATCGCTCGCAAGATCAGTCCGCAGAGGATGATGAGGCCAGGGTGAGGAAGTTGATGGGGGGATTTTAGCGGTGAAAATGGAGAGTTAAACCTAGTTTCTGGTGATGAATAATTAGTGAATTTATATGAATTTATATGATTTATACGATGATTTATGGTGATTTTGTAATCATTGAATGGGTTTAATTCGTTTTTTCAAATCGGAAGACCTGTATTGCAATGGGAAAACCTATATTTCAATGGGCACCACAGGAAAATGGTGATTTAATGAATAGGTATTCAATGGGTACATGATGGTACATGATAGGACATAAATATAGACAACATATAGAATTTAATCGTTGGGGGTATGCAACCAACCATTTCATCGGGATCATGGCAACGGGGTTCTCTGACAAGTTTAAGATATGTGTCCACCTTTTAGGGAGCGCGAAATGGGATGGTTGAAGACATTATCAACATTCGTGGTCGTGTGCGAACTAGAAAGGGGTTCATGGTTTTCGTTTGCTTTAGTCGTATTTTCGTACAATTACATAATACATAACTATAACTATGCAATTGAATCAGACCCCTAAAGCGTCATTAGCAGGAACCTGCTAAAAAAATCATTGGTCCAGATCCCTTTGTTTTCTTGGTTTGCATCCACGTATCCCCATCCAAATCGGTTGTAGTACCTCTCATTTTGATGTGTCTTGTTTTTTTGGTGACCTGGGATATGAACCAAGAGACAGATGTTGGTCCTATTTATGGGTGGTTAGTCATCCCAATTGTTTGGTGCAGGAGATCGAGAACTTCAAACTTCCGGAGGAATGCCGCTGGGACAAAAACAGGGACAGCCACGCGTGGCGGCGTGGCGTTTTCGAGTGCCCGAAAAATGGTGTGGATGTGGAAATTTAATGCATGGAAGTTCTCCATTTCCATCCTGTACATGGCCATATCCTCAGTAGATTGATGTAATCACCTTAATGTACATGGTTGTTGATGATGGAAATCAGGAGCGGAAGATGATTTATCCTCTGCATTTTTCATCATTTTTCCCATACATAGTCACATACACCTGACCCCAGTGCAACGTTTATAACGTTTCAAGCGCGACACGCCATGAGGCAAGCCACTGTTGGAAGACACCCCGCTGTTCACCGACAGCACGGCCAATGGTATCACCCTCTTCTGGGCTCCACGACCCTTCAACCTGCGCAGTGGATACATGCGAAGGGCACAGGAGGGGACGCCATGGCTGGTGTCGGGTGGGTTGGGGGTTGTTGACTGGCCATGGTAATTAATACTTCCCCCCATTCATAGTGGTAAAAAGCAGGGGATGAACCATACAATGTTGGCCCAGGCAGGTTTATATAGATGATTTCGCAAGTCTCTTCACTCAAAAGTTACCATTTTGTTGCTTGGATACCACACTTTGCTGGATTTTGATGATTGCAATCCTTTCAACAAACATGGTTTGGTGGAAAAGCTGGCATTTCTTACCCTCTGGTAATTTAACATAGCTATTGAAAATGGCAATTTATAGTGAGTTTTCCCATGAAAAATGGTGATTTTCCATAGTTATGTTAGTTTACCAGAGGGTAACAATTTTCCCAGCATTAGAACCTCCATTTCTTAACATAGTTCGGGGCATTTCCCAGCGGCTCGCCCTAGAGCTGACGACTAAATCAGTATATCTCCATTGAATTTATGATAGCTACAATATCTTAATATATTATATATATATAATTATATAATATATATATATATATACATATTCCATGATATTCCCAGTTAATCTCCCCATGATTTTTTTGGTGAATCTGCCCAGGGAAATTTCTCCCCGCAACGGCATCCAATCTGCCCAGTGACGTCGCCCCGTCGCGCCAGGATGTTCCTTTGGTGGGTCAGTGGTACAAGGAGCATTGCCCCTCCAACTACCCAGCGACTTGCCGTTGACAACGCCTTTGAGTTATTAATATATATATAGTTGATATGCTATAGATGGTAACATCTCATGAACAATATTGATCTGGGTAAATTTCATCACGACCTCCCGTCGCGACCGAGCCTTGGAATCATGGTTAGTAAGGGAAATCATCCCCAAATGGCCTTAATTCAGATTAGTGAAATATTATAATTTACCCAGATTGATGTTTATCATTTTTACAATATCATCATACATAAGTATACCATATGAATCATCAGTATGACTATCTACAGATGTTTGAATGTATAAAATATCATCTCTGGTTGGTGGTTTGGAACATTTTTTATGTTTTCCATATATTGGGAATCATCATCCCAACTGACTTTCATATTTTTCAGAGGGGTGGCTCAACCACCGACCAGATCGGGCTTCAAAGCACTTTTTTTAACGTTTGCCATGAAATGTCGATCGTCGGAAATCCCTTTCCTCTGCCATGGCCATGGTGTCCCGAGGTGAAGGTGCGCGTGTCGTACCAGAAGTTGCTGAAAGTGTGGGTGCTGAACCTTGGCGCGTCAGTAGCCATTAACCCTCTGGACAATTGAAGATGGCACATTTAAATAGTTGATTTTGCTACATGTTCTTGTTTTTTTCCATGAATGTTAGTTTACCAGAGGGTACACCACAGAGTTGATGGATAGTGATAGTAAATCTGGTATCAAACCATAGTAGGGTAACTATAGAAGTGAATGATACCCATTACCCTCTGGTTATCAGTCCCACGGCTTGCAGCACAATTCACCATAGGCTGGGATGAGTTTCCCCCCGAACAATGTCGCTAGGCCAAGGGGATTTTCCAAGTAACGCCCCGCCATGGAGCTGATGACACCGGGTATGGTGGGACATGTTTCTTCATAGTTTTTTTTCTCGAAAGATGATGAACCATTCCTTGATTCACCAGCAAAGATGTAGCGGTACGCAGAACGAAGCCCCATTTTGTTGGGGCACGTGTCAGCAGTGATCAACGGTTGGTGGTTTGTTTTTATGTTTGTGAACATGTTCAACGAATCTGGGGATGATTAAACAATATTTGTTAATGAGTATCACATGTTTGTCAAACCAGGATCATCGCGCGTGATTACCCTCTGGTAAACTAACATAACTATGGAAAATCACCATGCTATTAATGGGAAAATCCACTATTTCTATGGCCATTTTCAATAGCTATTTTGACATAACCAGAGGGTATTTTTTCTTCAACAGAAATGGGATGATGATCCTCACTCTTGACAAAGGCACAGCACCAATCGGGTCATCCAAAAGTCAGCCACCAAAAGCAGCCACAAGCGTGGCAAAAAAAAACAGCGCGGAGATCTACAAGATTTATTGGGGATAGCCTCCAAAAATAAAAATTGCCGAGGATTCGCGTCCTGTTTCATTTTTCGATCATCAGCTATAAGTCACATTAAATCCACATAAATCCACCATTTCTCTTGGTGAAAAGTCACGGATTTTCCCATGGTTTCCTCAGTTTTTTGAGCCTAGCCGCTAGCCGGGCTGCTTAGCGTTGCCAGGAATCAGTTGCATCATCGACCTCCCAAGACATTGAACAAGCGCCGCCCGGTTGCGGGAAACTCCCGCATTTATACTCTCTGGTTATGTCAAAATAGCTATTGGAAATGGCCATTTATAGTGAGTTTTCCCATTAAAAATTGTGATTTTCCATAGTTATGTTAGTTTACCAGAGGGTATAGTTGATATTCCAACGAAAAGTTTCATCTGTGATTTTTCAATTGCTATGCTTGATAACCGGAGGGGAGGTGGAATCATTCCCAAACTTCTTTCATCTTTTTTTTTGCATCCTTTTTTCTGGGTGAATTTTAGTTTATATAATCAGGTTGGCTTTTTTCTCTTAGGTCTGATTCAGCGAGACAGCATGGACCGAGGCAACTTGATGAACATTTTCGCCACCACCAAGTTCTTCCAACGCACTGAGTTGGATTGGGTGGAGATTGGTTTGCAGGTCTGTCGTCAGGGCTACAACATGTTGAACCTGTTGATTGCGCGCAGCTGGGTGGCACCAAAGCGATGGAAGCTATAAAAAACGGAAGGGTGCAGGAAGGACTGAAGTATAGACCAGTACCCATAGGATCCATGTATGGTATATATGCTAACATTGGGGGTATATTGATGGTAAATGTTACCATATATTAGCATACATGGATCCTATGGGGTATAGACTAGTTCTCTTTTTTTCAAATGCTGATATACAACTACCTTCTATGTTGGAAGGTGAATGGATGGTCGTTTTTTCTGGATCTGAGATGACCCAGGTGACGATTAGTCATGGGTACCCCCATGACGAATCGGAAACCTCCAATTGAGGGATACCACCTAAAATAAAATTTTGGGAGGGTGCCCAGCTTACTCACATGATATCAGACCTCAGTCTTCTCAGTTTTGTAATATACTGATATTAATTTTTTGAGGCTCAGATAGTATCTGTGGTAGCTCAGGCTAAGAACTTTCACTCGTGGTATTCGATCCCTGAAACGCACAAAAATATGTTCGTTGTTGGTTGTACAAAAAAACCGTTGGCACGTCGGCCCATTCATATAACCGATGTTTTTTCTTTTTCCAGGCAAGAACTTGAACTTCTTGCACTTGGACTACAACTTCAACCTGAAGCCGGTGAAGACCTTGACCACCAAGGAGCGCAAGAAGTCGCGCTTCGGCAACGCCTTCCATCTCTGTCGTGAGATCATGCGTCGGGGGAGCCCGGTGGGGACCGGTGGGGACCTTGGGCTCTGGGAGCGGAAACGAAGAAAAAGGTGGGAGTTTTCTCGAAGGAATCGCTATGATAATTATGGGGATATGATTTCTGATACATATTTCATATCATATAATCAACATTCATCAACCATAAATCATATGACATGATATGAGTTTGTCCATGTTTGTCCTGAAATGCTGGATCTAGCCATTTTAATCCAGGAAGATGAAATGGTTCTGAACCATGGGATGAAATTGCCAAGCCTCGAATTTCTATAGGGATGACATGGAAGCCTTAAAACATCCGGCAGTTTCTGAGGGAAGTAATATATATATATTGATACATTTTTTGTCACGGAAAGTTTCGGTGTTTTTCTCTTGACAGGATATGAATATCACCAGGAAATCCTGTCAGGATTTGGCATTGAGATTTTTGGGCATGTTTCTTATGAACCTCTGGATGTACCTTGAGTTCTTGAGCTCGGTATGAGAAACAAAGAGCAACTTTTGACTGCAGGGTTTTCAATGTCGAATCCATTGACACCTGACTTACTTTTTTGTTTGTTTGTTGCTATTATGATTGTGGATTCACGTTATCAATCATTTGAACTGGTTATTACATGGGATGGCGCCCACAATTCTTGTCCCAAACGAGACCAGTGTTTCATCTATGCGTAACAAAAGGAATTGAACCACTTACTGTAAATCAATAAACTGGCTGGATTCTACTGTAATTCTAGCACAACCGATTATAATTAAGCCGCTTATATTCCATTGTTGTATTTGATCATGCTGGTATATATCCCATTGTAACCACAATATATCCACATTATATCCAAACTAGATACCTTTTAAACCCCATTTACTATGGTAAACTTCCAATTTATACCACCAGTAAATATATAAATGGATTATTCCCAGAACATACTCCCATGATATGCAAATATGTAGTTTATGCAGCTAGTTATGTAAATCCCACTTGTATCCACTTGTTAGTTAAATTCCGATGAGCCACCATCAAATCCCATGGAATTTCCCACGAATCCACGATAAAATCACCAGTATATACAAAAAAGCCCGGGTAATTCCTCATGAAAACTACGGTTAACTTCCAAAAAACCTCCATATCACCATAAACTGCCACTAAATCGCCATCCAATTCCGTGAATTCACGATACAATCTCATTTAAAGTCATCAAAAATCTCCATGACCACTAAACAGAATCCCATCTTTCCACAGAATCGTTTAGGGTTCCCATCTCCATCTCCCACGTTTCGTAACGGAACGTCCGAGGTTTGACGAAGCTGGTGGTGGATTCGCACGTACAGTTCCGCCTGGGCAATGTGGATGCCTTCCAGCTGGCAGATGGATGCTGGGCGCAAGTGCGGCGGCGGAGGGGGAGATGACAATTGAGGCCGATTTTAGGGTGAATTCATGGGGATATGGTGATTTCATGGGATTTTGGTAGAGGGTTTTTATGGTGACTTTATGAGACTTGCCAATGGTTGATGGCTGTATGAAATGGTGATTTAATGATGATTTAGAGGGATAAACATGGGGATTGAACCACTGAAAATTGGGAGTTAACCATAGAATGGTGATTTCATGGGATTGAATGATGATTTCGAGGGATTATTGGGGATTGAACCACTGGTTGAAGATATGGCATACGTCTGAGCATAGGGTACCCCAAATTCCAATGTTTTCTGATCATTTTCCCCTGAACATACCACATTTCCAGAGAAACCCATACAATGTGGGGTGGGGCCCCCCAGTTATAAGTTGGTTTATAAACCCCAGTAACTATAGTTATAAGTACCATAAACATCCATAAACCATAGTTATTGGAGTTATAAACCAACTTAGCTATCTTTGGGGCCCCACATTGTAGGAGTAATAATGTTTGATTCATAATGAATAATGCAAACAATGATACTGCGGAAAATCCCAGCGTTTTTTTTGTATGTTTTAATACATTCTTAGATGGTTGAATACCATTAGATGGTTGAATACCAGACATTTGAGACATTGTTGGTATTATCCGGCCCATTATTGATGGTCTCACACTAAAAATGAGCAACTTTGTGTGTGCTTTGGCATTGGTGTCCCAATTTTTGACGCGTCCCCATATATCAAATATGGAGATTATATGATTATGATGATGATGATGATGATGATGATGACGAGAGGATATATATATAACGCTCAAAGTGTGTGTAATCATTGACAATAACCAGCTGATTGTACGGTGGATTTCCTAGGTCATGGGGAACAAAATCATGCAAGTTTTTGGTCATGTTAAATGGGAAACCAGTGGATCGGGGTAGCCTATTTCTAAGGAGCCCAAGCATATCAGTTGTGTTTGTAACTTGGAATCCCAACTACATAACTGGTTGGTGGTTTGGAACATTTTTTATTTTTCCATATATTGGGAATAATCAGCCCAAGTGACTCTCATATTTCTCAGAGGGGTGGCTCAACCACCAACCAGATAATCATACTCTTGTATATCGGTTGGGTGTTCTCCACTCATCCATAAAAAATCAGGCTGCTTAATTCAGAAAGTTGGGTCTGATCAGACCACATAAAAATATGACGTGATTTTTATGGCTCCGGCACGTATGGTGAGGTTTTGCAATCGGCACCCAATTAGTACCATAAAGGGGAGTGGCGATGACACCATTGGATTTAAACATGGAAAAACCATTGAAAAACCCACAAATAAATGGAGGTTTCGATCGCTGGGAACATCATCTATTTCTATGTGCCATGGCTTCCATGGCTATGTTAGTCATAACCAGAGGGTATATCCGATAGCAATCCTAGCAATGGTGGAATGAAATCGTTGAAACATTCGGAATGTGACATGGAAAAAAGGGAGGTAGGGACGAGACCTGCGGCTGTCGAGGGGCCGCTGAAAAGCAAGGTTTGCAGTACATCTTCGCCCACGTGGGTCAGCTGACGGGTATGTACCGCTACAAGTACCGCCTCATGCGACAGGTGCGAATGTGTAAGGACTTGAAGCACCTCATCTACTACCGTTGCTTGGTGCGGCTAGAACGGAGATGCTGTTGAAACTGGAGGGAAGGTGAGGAAACACCTTCAATTTTGGGGTTACCCTCTGGCAATGAAACACCAATCAATGCTGTAAACCATCCCCAATTTTAAGAGAAATGAGACGTATAGAATACGAAAAAAGAACATCCAGAGTTGTCTCAGAGTTTAAGTTTATTATTGGTTTTACCACACTACAGCAGTTGGGGCATGTACCATGCAGGGTTTCCAAGCCATCCAAGATGAGTTATAGAAGATCAGATCTTCCAACCCTCAACCCTTGGGCCTAAACTTTTTTTTAATCCACACCGTTACGACCCTGCGGCAACGAAAAGATATGGACAAACCATGATGGTTTCCCCAGAAAATGATCAGTTTTACATAGTTTTACCCCCAAAACCATGGTTTTACCCCATGAGAACATGGCCAAAGCCACGGGTTGTCCCGGTTGTCCCGGTGGTTTTACCGTGAGGGTTGAAACAACCGTGGGAGGTTTCAACACGGGTCCCGTGGGCAAGGGCCCGGGCTGCGGATTTTGGGCGCCGGGCTGGCGTGTGTGGCTCTTCTTCTTGCGAGGCCGTTTTGGAGAGGGAATCCCCATGGATCCGTGGTTTGAGATGGGGAAGGACAGGGGTACCATCTGGTTATTTAACGTAGCCATGGTATAGATGGCCCATAGAAATAGATGGTTTACCTATTATAAATGGTGATTTTCCATGGCTATGTTAAATAACCAGATGGTACCCCTTTGCATCATCCATTTTGATTTTTGGATTTTCCATGAAATAAACCATCCAGCGATAAAGGGGTACCCCATTTATGGGACACCGGGACACCCCTATATTATCCATATTTCAATCTTCTCTGTTTTGCACGGGGAGTTGGAGCTACGATTTCTGTCAGTGCAACCACATTTCTTGTAAGATGTTGCCATTTTTCGACGAATTTACTGGAATCCTGGAGTTGGTGAGGTGAATTTCGGAAGTTGAAGTCATGATTTTGGAAAAGATCAATTGATTCTGTGTGGACCATTTGAATCCCACTGTTCTTGCCTCCCATGTTTTCCTTGTCCTCCAGTCTTGCTTTGCGTTCGATGCTCTGGGTGATTTCACCCACTTACATCCATGGTCGATCGCTTTGCTTCTTGATGGATTACAATGGATTCACACATTATTCGGAATTCGTCAAAATCTTGTTTTCATTTGTTTGATGTTTATTTTCCAGCATTTTTTTTGAACATGATTTAAGTATCCTCCTTGGAAAAATCTCTATAAAATAGATCACCTGGGGGTACGATTCTATATATTTAAGTTGAATCTTCCTCAAGAAACTTGGCTCATCCACGACTCGCAGGAGTGGTGCCCCTGTTGGAGCGGTGGCTGGGCAACCTGTTGGCCAGGCAGTTTGAGGGCCGAGTCAGTGCCCTTGGCTGCAGACGTCGACCACGGGTTTTTGGTTGAATGTGGTGGCTGGTGTAGGGTGATATGGGTATGGATCAATACCTATTAATACCATTTTTAGTGGGATGAACATCCATTTACCAGCTATTTTGATGTTCACCAGGGGTACAAGGTTTTGACACACTGCCATATATCCTCTTTTTTAAAATATGTGTTTACAACAGTTTCGATTTTCCTTCATCAATATTCTCCCACATTTTGGACGCTTAAATCCCTATGATTCTGTATTGAAGTCCCCGGTTTTCATATTATATATATATAGATAGATAGATAGATAGATAGATAGATAGCTAGCTAGCTAGATAGATAGATAGATAGATAGGTAAATGCCCCAGTTTGCAAGTTCCGATGATGAAACCTCTCATTTTGGATGGTTAAATCCCCACTATGGTGCATTGAAATCACCAATTTTGCCCCAAAATCCAGGCAAAGGTGTGGCGAAGACCATCACCAAGCAGCGCGTGGAGAGTCACTTTGACCTGGAGCTGCGTGCCGCGGTGATGTCACTTGGACCTGGGAGATACTCTGACATGCTTCAATTCGGTTTCACCGTGGTTTAACCATGCTTAAACCAATGGGAATTACCATCTTCCAGCAATTTTCACAGCTCAATTCCACCAGTGACTTTCTCCCCCCCATTTTTTTGGTGGGATCGGAGCATCTCCGAGGCATGACATCATTGATATGATGCCTGAGGGTGTGCGAGCAAACAAGGCCAGGCTGAGGTCGGTGGCATATGTGGCATCTGACTAGGGGTAGAATGGCAGAGTCAAGAAATCTATGGTCTATGTTTATGATATGAAGATTTCCTGAAATGGGGGTACCCCCAAATCATCCTTGATTGGAACATTTTAGAATTCAAACCCGCCTTTGGGATCCCCTATTTTTAGAACTCCCACATATTGTGCTCTTTGATTTTTTTTGCATGGATTATTCAGATACAGTATGGTACCCCCCAGTTATAAGTTGGTTTATAACCCCCATTAATCCCCATTAACTATAGTTATATCTACCATAGTTAAGCCACTTTATCAGGCAACTTGGCTATCTTGGGGATCTAATCCTGTACAGATATAGATCTTTTCAATGTCACTCACTTTTCCGTCGAGGCGTCAACCCCCGTGAAATTGTTCAAGTTGATTGGGGAAAACAGAGGTTTCCAGTGACTGTTCCCTTCAAACCAAGGATTTCCCAATGGATTTTCCATGGATTTTCCATGGTTTCCATGGATTTTCCCAATGGATTTTGCCAATGATTGGTTTATCCCAATGGATTTCCCATGGATTTTCCCCATGGGATTCCTGGATTCGTCGTCAGCCAGACGAGGCGCGCACCATCCTGCAGCACTTGTCCGAAGCCTGGAGATGTTGGAAGGCCAACATCCCCTGGAAGGCGCCGGGAGCATCCGATGAGGAATCTTCCAAGAAAAGATGTTTGAAGTTGGAAGAAGTTGGTCAACTCCGATTTTTGGAAGATGTTTGATAATTAATTTGAATTGATGTAAATGGTATGAATTTGTAACCTGTTCTTGAAGTTTTTTGGGTGGTTGACTATAAGAGGTGGAGAAAACACGCGCGGCCATATCGAACTGCGCGGCCCAACATCAGGGGAAAACCAAAAAAATGTATTTATTTGTTTATATTTGTTTAAGGTTTAAACATGTTTAAACACCTTAGAAGTTGTGCCAATAAACATCTAGGACATTCATAGGAAACATTTCATTACAAACTCATTTTGGAAGATTTCCATGTGACCTGATCTGTCAGGTGCCTGGCTTGCCGGCACCCATTGAGAACATGATCCTGCGCTACGTGAAGTCCAAGGAGCCGAGTGAACTGCTGGGGGTCGAATGGCCAGGTGGTTCTGCAGTTGAAGAATCCGAAGATGACTGGAAATGGAAAAGAGTCTGGAAAAAAGGCTACCCCAAAATCCCAGGATTAACATGGATTAACGGGGTTGCTCCAGCCTAATGGGTAAATGGTAGCCGCAAGGGGGGAACAATTTGCATCAATTTGCCATTTTACCATTACAATCACGTATAATTAATCACTATATTTAGCCAATTTACCCCCTACCTTGGGACCCTTGGGACCCTTGGGAGCATATCGCGAGTTGGATCCAGGCTGATTGGTGGACCAACGCCACCTACTACAACCGAGAGCGAATCCGACGTGGTGCCACGGTTGACAAGATGCCTGGCTGAGGATTTCCATGGAATCCATGGAAACACCTGTCCCCGAAGATATGGGATTTAATGGATTTACCTATTAAAAATGGTGATTTAATGGGATTTAATGGGATTTATTAGGATACATGATGGTATACCCTCTGGTAATTTGTTACATAGCCATGGATCAATGGCCGTAGAAATAGTTGATTTACCTATATGAAACATGGTGATTTTCCATGGCTATGTTAGTTTAACAGAGGGTAGATGGAAAATATGTGGAACATATATGGAACCTAATGATTCAATGGATTGATCGGGAAAGTTTTTTTAAGGAAATCTTGGTCTGTGCCTCCCAGCACTTTTGGATAGCTATGTAGATCCAAGAAGCTTGAAGAAATGGCCAAGGAGGAACTACAAAATTGGACTTTCCAATACGAAGGACAACTTTAGAAGATTTTTTTTCAGTGTTTTTTTTAAATCTCCAGGGTGTACACATGTTTAGCCCTTGCCACCGATCGCTTTAAGAGGTGCAGTCCTATAGGTATTGGCTTCTCCACGAAGAGACAGCTGAGGCATCAACAAACTGTCCAGTGGTTGGGAGGGAGGCCATAGGTCCATAGGTATCCGTCTATTCCCCAATTGGGAGCCAGTTGGAGCTACAATCAGACTTTCCCACACACACAATAGTGAAAAATCATGCTAATCAACCAGTTGTATCCCACTAACTCATTGCTGTCAGTTCTCCCATTCTACAGTATTTAGAGTGATTTCCCTATGAATTCCCTATGATTTCCCTATGATTTCCCATATGTCCCATCACTAGGAGCCAAGGACTTCAGGTCTGACAGCCTCTGAGGACCACCTGTAAGAAGAACCTGGGCCGACTGACACGGCTGTGGTTGAAGGCGGACCGCAACAGTCCCAACGGTCCCCAGCGCTTTCGATGGGGAAAATATTGGGATAGGGACTTGGGGACTTGACTGGGTACTGGTATGGGGAATATAGATGAATATAGTCTTTTTGTACAATATATAAATATATATAAAGTATGTGTATATTTTTTTTTTGCCTGAAAATGGCGAATTCCAATTTATGGCTATGTTCATAGGGAAATTGATGATTACACAAGTCACACCTTTTTTGGGGGGATTAACAGTCCCCAGTAGCCAGTTCTTCCATCATGCAGATCCGGTGGCTGACGGTATGGCTCTGTTTTGCAAGGCAGAACAAGAAAGACAGCACAACTACCTGAAGGATGGACCGTACGTGACTAGCCAGTTGCGGCTGCTGATGAAGCAGAAAGTGGAGATGTTGATGCTGACAATCATGATGATACCCTCTGGTAATCAAACATGGCAGTGGAATACATATCCCCATTTTTTTAGATCATGTTTCCCACAAAAGCCCCGATTATAGAGGATGTTCAATGCCATGTCTGTTTACCGGAGAGTAATCATAATTCGTGACTGCTTTATCCTTCATGGTTTTAGAAGTTTATGCGTTGAAATATGTTGAAATCCTGATTCATTCGAAAAGAGCAGAGAACACATCATATGACCTCCAGTAATTTAACATGGCAACAGCAACATGGCCCATTTCGTTCGATGTTTTACCTATCAAATGATACAAAGCGGCAATGTTCCATAGCGATGTTAGATGATTCGAAGGTAGTCACCAGGTAGTCTGTTTAGTCTTGGCATCATTCGTCAGATTCATCAGACTGGGGATGTGATTCGGAAGCCTTGGAAGCCTTGGACCCAGGTGAGTGGAGAGGAGGCTGTGGCCATCTACACCACGACAGTGTCTTGGTGGAACAGGTGATACCCCTGGTGCATCAAGATAGGGGATACAACATCTTAAAAACTAATATATACCCTCTGGTAATTTAACATAGCTATTGAAAATTGCCATTTATAATGGATTTTCCCATAAAAAATAGTGATTTTCCATAGCTATGTTAGTTTACCAGAGGGTATATGAATTATATGAATTATATGTTCCTGCTTCACTCGAGACTCGAGAACCTATCTATTTTTGTGCTTTCTTAGGTGGAAAACGATGAACAACAAAAACACCTTTTTTGACGTAAGGGTTATCAATTTTGAAGCACGCCACCAGACACAGCTCCCGAGAGGCCCCCTGCCGACATTGCAAGGTTCACTGGTTGGAGAGTCGAAAATTCACTCCCATTCCCTTCCCACCCTTGAACTACAAGCACGACACCAAGCTGCTCATTTTGGCGTTGGAGCGGCTCAAGGAACAGCCTCCCGGATGATGACTTATTTTGGCCAGGTGTCTACCTTTGTGGAAGTACTACATCAATCATTGGAAACAATCCTGGTGTTCCCAACGAGACAGGTCGAATCATAATGTGGTGGCTCATGTTTGGCTAATCTCCAGTGGCTTGGAAAAAACTTTCTCAATCTGTTTCCCATCGACAAGGGTGGCCCTTGGGGCCCGCATGGGCTGTGGATCCCGACTGGAAAATTTTGTGAACAGACTCAGATAGACAACAGGATAAACATGAAGAATGTAATGATGAAAAAAAACATGTTCCCCAATGCTACCCAGAAAGTACTTGATACGTGGAACGCTTGGAACCGGAGCCGTGCTGTCCACCTGGCCGTGCGTCGGGCGATGAGGTACACAGTGCAGACGCGCTTGAATCAGCAACAGCGAGAGGACTGGGGATCTCCCACCTTCAGAAAGCCCCATGGTGATCATGATCATGCATCCATCTGGCTATGGATCAATACCTATTAATACCATTTTTAGTGGGATGAACATCCATTTACCAGCTATTTTGATGTTCACCAGGGGTACAAGGTTTTGACACACTGCCATCTGGGTAAATTTCATCACGACCGAGCCCTGTTCTCCCGAGCCCTGGCATCATAGTTTATTTTAGGGAAATCATCGCCAGAGAAGGCCAAAAAAATCAGGTTAGTGAAATATTATAATTTACCCAGATCCATGGTGATTATTTTCTTCAAACCCGAATTTCGGAGAATACTACACTAGTCTTATTCCATCTTATTCCCCATTCAGACATAACCCATCATGACCCATCACTCCAATCCCTTTCCAACCGCCCCGTGGCGCTGGCGCGCGCGCTCACCTTTTCCGTACGGCTTCCTTTTGGCTTTCGGCCTTGGCGCGGCACAATGTGAGGCCCCCCAGTTATAAGTTGGTTTAGATTCGCCCCAGTAACTATAGTTATAAGATGTTATTTGCGTACCATAAACCATAGTGATATTGGAGTTATAAACCAACTTAGCTATCGACCGGGGGCCCCATCCTGCAGGAGTTGGGTCTGGTGGAGCAGGCCTACGACAACCCCCACGAGGCGCTGAGTCGCATCAAGCGGCACCTGCTGACGCAGCGCGCCTTCAAGGAGGTGACCATCGAGTTCCAGGTCGGCGGATCATGGCCATGGCGGCAGCCATGGGGCCATGGGGCCATGGGGATATCATGGGGATATCATGGGGATATCATGGGGATATCATGGGGATATCATGGGGATATCATGGGGATATATATGAATATATTATAATGAAAATACTCATACTAATATATATATATATATGACATTCCATGTATATATATATATATATACACATCCAAGTCTTGACATGGGAAGTTGGTTATACAGCACCCTCAGACATGGGAGGTGGATGGGGCATGGTTGAAGTTGGATGGGGCAGTTGTTGCTTTGATTCTTCGCAACGCTTCTGATGTAATATTGTTCTCCGAGCATTGCTGGTGTATGTTTTCCATACCTGTTTTCCATGAATGTGTTCTTCATATTTTGTCTGGTTGGTGGTTTCAAACATTTTTTATGGTCCATAATATATGGGATGTCATCCTTCCCATTGACGAACTCCATCATTTTTCAGAGGGGTTCAGTCACCACCAACCAGTTGTTCATGAATGGTCCATTGAAGATGGTCCTAATTTATAGTTGATTTACCCGGAAATTTACCCACTAAAAGTGGTGACTTTCAACCAGAGGGTATTTTGTTCATGAATGTTTTCCATATCTACTGAGGTGGATCTTTCCATCTATCATCTGAGTTTTTTCCGCCAGGACATGTACTCGCACCTGGTGCCCTGCTATGAGATCGAACCTTTGGAGAAGATCACCGATGCCTACCTGGATCAGTACCTCTGGTCTCTCGGCGCAAAGCCTTGGAAGCTGCTGGTGATGATGGGATGTGGAATTGTGTATGTAAATTTAGATAAGATTGGATCAGATTAGATTAGATTAGATTATAGATAAATAGGTAGATAGACAGATAGATAAATGAAAGGAGTCAAAAAGGTCTGGTTTTGAAAGTTTGTGCTTTGGCCACAATTTGCGATATTTTGCATAGAAACTATCCAGAAATGCACTTTGAGCTCCACACTGCAGGATTTTTTCTTTCTGGATGATCAGCCATATACATATATCCTCACAGTTCCTAATAATAAAGTTCTTATCATATCCCCCATTTTGATGGGGTATCAAAAACTGGCCATTTGAACCAACCGTTTGCCTTGTGACGCCACAAGGTACGAGGGTGATCATCGACACCTCTTCCCCAACTGGGTGAAGCCGGCCGATACCGAGCCAGCCCCGCTGTTGGTCTACAAGTGGTGCCAGGGTGTGAACAACTTGACGGATGTTTGGGCCCCTTGACCGAAAGGAATGGCTGGAGGAGCTGTTGCGGCCCAATGGGAAATGATGGCAAGTAGATGTATACAAAAGACACAGACTGGCCACCTATTTGTGCAAAACATGACTTACTCGATCTTACTTAGTTTATCCGAAGAACATGTTTGCAAATGATGATTTATGTAGGGAATCATTGCAAAATCAGCTAAGTTCACGTTGGTGAAATGAGTTATAGAATGTTATAGCCATGGATCATGCTCGTTGAAACTGTTTTTTTTCACCATGATCAACTCAATGGCCATTTTGGGAACCGATTGATTGGAGGTACCTAGCATATATAAGGCCTATTTTTGAGGCCTATGTAAGGGAATATCCCCACAAAATATGGCCTTATATGGTACAGTACCTCCATTTCAGGATCCTGAAATTCCCATTGAACAACCATTTGACAATCTCCAAGTTTTGAGTTCTTCTCGTCAGCCAACTGACCAGTCGCTAGGCTGATGATTGTCAGATGGTGTTTGCATTTTTGTACTTCCATTTCTGGAATTCATCATAAACTTGGACGATGAAAGTCTCCAATTTTGGCAACTGTTTTCAGGGAATTCCATGCTCAAAAAAGGTTTCTTTCCAGCCTTTTTTGGTGAGTTGGTGTTTTTTTGCGCTGATTCGGCAGAGAAACTTGGGACCACGGAGTCAAAGTTCCAAGGACACCTCAGATGGACAGTGCGTGGTGGTGCTAGAGAGCAAGTTCGAGAACGTTTCACAGAAGGCTGGAGAGGAAAAGAAGTGGTTACTGTGATATTGGCAGAATACAGAGGATGAAAATCATCAAACGTTTGATTTACATTGATTCAATGTGGTTAAAACACTCATATTTTTCATAAACCATCCCCAAAATCACCATAACTGGGTGGTATAAACCATCAAACATGTGGTGGTTTATGACATTGTTTTACCTACATTACTGCAAATGGGGTCGGGTGAGGATGACCTCTCCGGTGCAGTTTGGGTGTCCCAGGTTGCTCCCGGACCCTGGCAAAGCAGGAACCCGATATCATTTGGAAACATCGAACTCTCATCCTGGCATTTACATGAAATCATGCTCTTTGTTTGCTATAGTTTCAACATTTTCGACACATATATATATATATATAAGTATTGGGGATATAATATGGGATGACCTAAAAATATGCCCCCAAAAAAACTCGCAACAACCCACTCCGACTTTCGTGTTTTATTTTTTTTTTTCGGAGGTCGACTTGACCCTGCTGAATCGCTTGCTGCGGCTCATTGTGGATCACAACATCGCAGATTACATGACTGCGAAGAACAACATTGTGATCAACTATAAGGAGAGGTAGGAGAGGAAAATTATGGGATGAAATTATTGTCCCATCTGATCATTTCAAATTGCTATAAGGAGAGGAAACGGATTTCGGAAACGGAGAGGGAACATTTTGGTTAGAAAATTATGGGATGAAATTATGATGGGAAAATGATGGGAAAATGATGGGAAAAGATCCCACTACTATTGGATGACATTGGAGAATAACCTACTAATTACGTGAAGATACGTGGAGAAATGATAATTTATGATGATATGTGGTTGGAGGTGAATGTTTTTTTCTGACACCAACAGAAGTGGTAAATGCTTGGTAAATTGGGCTTACAGTTCCACTGCAAGCCAACAGAAGTGGGGCTGTTGAAGGATCATAGGCGTTTACCAAGCTGTCAATCTCATGGTTGGTACAAGGTCAAAATGCGCTTTCTTTTCCCACAAAAGGAGATTACCCTTACCCCCCCATAGATAGGGGTTAATATACCCGATACCCATTCAGAGGAATCCCTAGTGATTGTGGGATGACGGCCATAACCCGTATACGATGATACTAGATGTGGATATAGCTGCTGACAAAGCCCAGTGAAACGGGGGATGATTAAAAACAAGGAAAGCCATTGCTGGGTACGTGGCTGGCAAATGGGGAGAGAGTTGCAGCATTGGACAGAAATTACCCTTTAGTAATTTAACATGGCAATGGAAAATCCTGACTCTTAACAGGAACATATCTGAACATTATTAGACAATCATCTACATCTAAACATGTGTCAAGTTACTTTCCATGGCCAGGTTGAATGACGGGAAGGCAAAGGAAAAGCATTCAAAGCTGATTGAAGTCGAAAAGTGTCGCACAATTTTCTCTACATGTAAATCCATACAGAGACATATTATCTGGTTGGTGGTTTGGAACATTTGTTATTTTCCCCAATAGTTGGGATGATGATCCAATCTGACTATATAATATTTTTCAGAGGGGTAGGTATACCACCAACCAGTTATGATTCATGTCTAATTGTATTTGTTGGCTCCAGTAGGCCTCCAACTTTTCAGTTGTTGGTTTGATAATATTCTACCTTCAAGACCCTCCATGTTTGACATATGTACATATACTTAATGATACAAATTATATATTTATATATATATATATTTATGATATATATTATATATACGTTGCATATATATATATACACATACGTTGCATGTATATATATATATAATACATTTATAAATTTGGAGGGTCAAAACACCAAAATCATTTCTGGTGGATGTTTCTGCCTAGCAGATCCGTTGCAGCGCTTGGAGGACATGAACCACACGAACTCCTACGGCCTCATCAAGGGACTGCAGTTCGGCTCCTTCGTCTTCCAGTACTACTGCATGGTGCCTTGATCATTGGTCGGTCGCTTGTGGGCCTGATATGCCCTGAATGAGTTTTGTTGGATTTTTTTTCCGCCGAAAAATGAAACTGGGATTCAACACGTGTATCTTGTTATGGAAAGTTGGAATCCCGAGATCTTTTGTCTTTCTGATGGGAGTCTTGGAGCACCTTGCTGGAGATTCCCTGACCCAAGTCCTGGACCCATAACTACATCGTAGCCCCAGATCTCTAGCCAGTTAACTCCCCATTCATGATGGTTAAATCCCCATATTTTTGTTTGGATATCTCCCAGTTGAATCCCACATTTTGGTGATGAAAAGACCAATTATATAACCTCCACCAAGCTTTGCCATGAAGTAAGGTTAATTCCCAATTTTCCCAGTGAATTTCCGAAAACATCACCCGTTTTCCGAAAAGGTGCTGGACCTGCTGATGCTGGGTCTGACGCGAGCCTCAGAGATCGCAGGACCCCCACAGCTGCCCAATGAGTTCCTGACCTTCCAAGATGTGGACACCGAAATGAGGCATCCCATCAGGCTTGGCCGATGGGCCCCACAATGGAACCCGGGCATGTTTATAACATGAGTGCTTCGTAAATTACTTATGGTTTATAACATTTTAATAATATAACCATAGTCATATATATATATATATATTATATTCAGTATGGTACGCCAAACACAAAAAATCAAGCACCAACTCATCTCATCCCTTGATCTTCGTTCCGGCCAACACCGGCGGCGGCCTGCCGCAGGTTGTACTGCCGCTACTTGGATCGGTTCATCATGGTCTTCCGCTTCAACAAGGAAGACTCCAAAGATCTGATCCAGAGATTCCTGACGGAGAACCCAGATCCCAACAACGAGAACGTGGTGGGCTATACCAACAAGCGGCTTAACGAAAAAAAAACCGCCGGTGGAAATTCATGATGCCAAAAGATGAGAAAAATGATTGGAATCTGAAGTATCGACTTTCTCTGGTGGGTTAAACAACCGCAGGTTGTTTGGTTGAAAAAAAGAATTCCAAAAATTGCAATGTTTGCTGGTTCATATCTGGTATCACATATGGACATTGGTCAAATTGAAGACCCAAAACAACCCCAAGGTTTAGTTGAAGTACTCAACCACTTGTCCCACACGTCTACACAAAATGATCTCATGTGACAAAACCAAAATTGACGGTTTCAGCCCATAGCCCACAGGATTCGGTGTGACTCACCATCCACAAAAAAGCTGCTGATCAACAAATTTTTTGCTGGCGGATCCACAAAAACCTCAACCATTTTTGGGGTCAAAATCTCAGTTTTTAGATTTTTTAGGACCCAAACTACCCCAAATTAACCCCCAAAAAAGTGTTAACCGAGGATGTGCTGGCCTCGCGATTGCCGCATGCGACGCATGAAACACGATGTCAACCTCGGAAGGTGAGCAGACTCTGATAGACGATGCTGAAATCCCAAAGATGTTTGATGGTGTAATATGGAAAACATATGCTGGTGACTGGTGGTTTCAAACATTTTTTTTATTTTCCATAACCTATATGGATATTATATGATATATATATATGGATTATTTATGGCATTTTAATATATTTTGATAGGCAATATGATGATTATGATGACTGGTTGGTGGTTTGGAACATGATTTTTATGACGTTCCATATATTGGGAATTTCATAATCCCAAGTGACTTTCATATTTTTCAGAGGGGTAGGTATACCACCAACCAGGTAAATATGGTAAACATCACAATTTTTTGATGGTTAAATATGGTAAACATATGAATATGGGGATGTGTCAAAACCTAATATTACCATATTGACTGCGGGAATAACGATAAACCAGCTATGACTTAGGGTATCTAGGGCACCAGGGTTTTGACTCATAGCCATAAGGGTAAACATCGCACTTCTTCATGGCACCACGGCCATTCTTGGTGAACAAATCCAATTTCTGATGGTATCGGAATTATGTTGAAGTTAAGCCACGTTAAATCCTGGAAATCCCAAATTTCTGGTGGTGCACCATGTTTTCTTCGCCATTTTCGTTGGTGAAATCCCATGGGCAGCGTAGACCGCCATGTTTCGCCCAGGGCGGTCTTCTGGGAGATGCAAAACCGGCTGCCGCGCAGTGTGACCACATTAGTCTGGGACAACTCCTTCGCGTCGGTGTATTCCAAGGACTCAAGAAATCCCAGGGATGGATCAGAAAAATCATGAAACAGGATCTAACCAGATTTCAGCAAGAAAAATGGTGAAGCCGGCCAAAATGGGAGTTATCTAGAGTTGATTGAATAAGGTTTAATTGAGGATTTTACCAACAAAGAAAAGGGGGATTCAAGCGGACGTATATGGGGATGGAATGGAACATATTCTCCCCACAAGCTGACACATGGTATTGGCTAAGCATCCCCAAACATCAACTGGCCAACTGAAAGAATTCTTTTCTCCCAGTTGGCTCAACTGGCAGGCTCCTGGCTGATGTTGGGGGGTCCAAAATCCAGCCGTTTTTTTTCTCAGCGTTTGATGAGGACAATCCCAACATCCTCTTCAACATGTGCGGCTTCGAAGTCCGAATTCTGCCAAAGATCCGAACTTTCCAGGCGCGCCGGCTGATAGGCTGGATGCCCATGGCCATTGGCCCCACTGGGTTATGTCAAAAGAGGCGTCTCCGTGTATCCTGTGGACATGGCTAGTCTGGAAATCGAACGGTCGTTACCAACCAATCATTTTATAGATCCCATGCTCCATGTATGGCATGTATGGTATATTTACCTACATTTGGGTGATTTGTTGGGTAAATGTTGGAATATTTATTCCAGCACCATGGTTCGCATATGGGGATGATTTTCCAATCAATTCAACAATTGGGATGTCCAAGTCTTGTGCCATGTTTTGATTCCCGCAGGGGTACGGCCCCCAGTTGAATAATCTTGAACAAGCATTCCGAATGAATGCTGGTATGTATGGAGTATACCCCAAGTGGCCCCTCTATTCTTCGAATCATGGTTGATGATTGGAGTGAGGTCGTGCTGTCAAAGTTCTGGATGATGGTCCATGGTTGATGCTTAATGTCTGAGTCTTGATGGTGCTGATGTTTGATGGTGAGGACACCCACAACATGATGGATACAGATTGGACACTACCCTCTGGTAAACTAACATAAACTAAGATAACTATGGAAAATAACCATGTTCTAGCTGGGTAAATCAACTATTTCTATGGCCATTTTCAATAGCTATGTAACAAATTACCATACATCCAAACTCAGCCAATGCAACCATCCACGGAAACCATAAACTGCGCAGGAAGAGTTCACGCAGCGTGAGGGTGTGTGGAAGTTGCAGAACGATGCTACCAAGGAGTCGCCGACCGGAACGGAGAGAAACAACGGGGAGGGTGCAAAGTGAGTTATGGCTGGATCTGATGTGATCTGAAATGGCTGGAAATCGAACATCCACAGACTTATTGCTGGTTGCTGGTTTGGAACATTTTTTTTTTCGTAATATATGGGATAATCCTTCCCATTGACTAATAATATTTTTCAAGATGGCTAAGTCACCACAAACCAGATAATATATCTATACATGTCTTTAACATTATCTAACACAGCCTAGTTACCAGGCGGTAAACTAAACATAGACGTGGCAAATCCCGGGTTTCACTGGGAACATGATCTGGAAATTGTGGATTCCCCACATCTATCCTCTGGTAATGACTAACATATAGCTATTGAAAATGGCACATTTACATACATTTACTTTGTTGATGTAGCTATTCAAGATGGTGATTTTCCAGTTCGCAAGCTGTTCGAAAAAAGCCAGGAGATGACGGCGCAGGCCTTCTTGAAGGTCGACAACGAATCTCAGAAGCAGTTCGAAAACAGGCGCGGGCGCGGTTCGGTTTTCGTTATCAACCCTTGGTATAATATAACCTAATTATATGGATATGTACATATATATATATGGATTATTTATGGCATTTTAATCTATTTTAATAGGCAATATGATGATTATGATGACTGGTTGGTGGTTTGGAACATGACTTTTATTTTTCCATATTTTTCCATATATTGGCAATTTCATAATCCCAACTGACTTTCATATTTTTCAGAGGGGTTGAAACCACCAACCAGATAACCTGTATGGATATATATATATATATATGGATAATATTGAGCCATTTTATAGTCAACCCATGGGTCAGCGCATGGCTTAATATAACGTATATACGGATCATATTGAGCCATTTTATGTTCTCAACCCATGGGAAGACTTACCATGGTTTGACTTCCCATATCTTTGTTAGTAAAAAATCCCAGGTTCCTATAGATCTTGCACCTTTCTGGTGAATGGCATTTCAATGGTCATGTCATATGTCAATTGGTCATATGTGCAAATAATATATCCACAACTTACCATGGTCGATAAACAGGGGGTGTTTAATGTAAAAATTAGGGGGTTGTGTTGATATATTGGGATTGTTTCTTTGCGTCTAACTAGGATGATGTACAGTCAAACCTGGCAATAAAACACATTGCTACAAGGTGAGGTCCCCCAGTTACGTTTGTTAAAAAACATCCCTGAATACGATAGTTATTCCGAATCTAATGTTGAACACCCCCCTGAAAGATGGGGGATAAAAACACGACGTATTTGAGACCATAGAATGGGGGTGTTAGACTGTTAGATCTCTTAGGGGGATGGGACTATTGTTTGGTTACATGTGACTCTAGGCATCAGCTTCCAGTGATTGATCTATATGAAACTGACAGGTCGTGTGAAGTTTTGGATGGCACACGGGTGTGTGAGAAAAAATGGTTGGTATATCATTCTATCCCAATGTTTAATATACATGTTCGTATTAAATTGCTATTAAATGCTTATGACATGGTTATTAAATGGTTATTAAATTGTTATTAAATTTTAAATGGTTATTAAATCGTTATTTACATGGTCATTAGATGGTTATTAAATTGTTATTAGATGGTTATTAAATGGTTATTAAATGGTTATTTACATGGTTATTAGATGGCTATTAAATGGTTGTTAGATGGTTATTAAATGGTTATTAGATGGTTATTAAATGCTTATTAAATGGTTATTTAGAAGGTTATTAACTGGTCATTAAATGATTTTTCAATGGTTACTAGAAGGTTATTATTAAACTGTTATTAGATGGTTATTAGATGGTTATTAAATGGTTATTAGATGGTCATTAAATTGTTATTAAATGATTGTTAAATGGTTATTAAATGGTTATTAAATGATTATTAAATGGTTATTCGATGGTTATTAAATGGTTATTTAAATGGTTATCAAATGGTTATTCGATGGTTATTAAATGGTTATCAAACGGTTATTTAAATTGTTATTAAATGATTGTTAAATGGTTATTTAAATGGTTATTGTTATTTTTTTAATGGTTATTTAGATGGTCATTCATATGATTCCCCATGGTTTTTGGCCGGTTTCAATCGGGAAACGCTGCGATGATCCACCGGAAGGTGCCGTACAATTCTCATGGCGTCCGGGTCAACGATGCTTGGGCGCGAAACGCGCGTCGGGTGAAGCGAACGTTTCGGGCCAGTTAAGCTGGGAGAAGACACCAGTTTTTGCCAGTTGTAATTTCAAGGTGATGTCTACATAGGTGACGTAAAATGTTGATTGAATGGTGATGCTAATGGTGTTTTAATGGTACTTAATGGAATCTACTTGGGTACTATTCATGGTGTATAATGGTATATATAACGATTTGGGGGTGAATATCCACTGGTGGAGACTCAAAACTAGACTTTGGAACATCGAGAACATCGAGTAATGTGGATAAAACAATGATAAACCACCCCATGTTTGATGGTTTATACCACCCATTTATGGTGATTTTGGGGATGATTTCTTACTTCTTTAACCACATTCAGCAAAAAAGTCTTTGTCCATGGTGCCTTTTCTTCCAATTGAGGACCTTCACGAAGATTGCCAACAAGTGGAACACCAACCTGATCGGCATGATGACCTACTTCCGAGAGGCAGTGATCCACACCGATGCCCTGCTGGATTTGTTGGTCAAGTGCGAAAACAAGGCCTGCGAAAACAATGCCTGGGGAATGGTGGTGGGGATGTGGAATCTGCAACTGCGTTTCGGGATGGGTCAAGTTACCCTCTGGTAATTTAACATAGCTATCAAAACTGACCATTTATAGTGAGTTTTCCCATTAAAATTGTGTTTTTCCATAGTTATGTTAGTTTACCAGAGGGTACCGTAATGAAATTACCATATTTGGGGGAACAACCATTAACCAGTGCCAAGGTTTCGACCCATAACCATTTGGGAAATCGGAGAACTACCCTCTGGTTATGACTAACATAGCCATGGTATAGATGGCCCATTTATAGATGGTTTACCTATTAAAGATGGTGATTTTCCATAGTTATGTTAGTTTACCAGAGAACTATTTGCTTTTGTAATATCGAACATGACTCATCGCACCACTGGATTTGATGTTCGCTGGGGTTCGTACCTCAATCAAAGAGCACATTTTCGGTGTGTACCTCACTTTGAGCCAAAGTCATTGCTCATGATTGTTGGGTATACCATGGCATACATCCCCCTTTGAGCTTGTTTTCCGCCCCTATGTTTTTTTTTTCCCGCCTGCAAAGGGCGTGTGGATGTCATAGCTCCCATGATATTGGTATCCCATGGCATCCCCCATTTTCAGACACATTTAAATCATATATCATATATCATATCAGTTGGGCTATATATATATACATACATATTCTGTATATATATATATATATATTATATTACAGTATATTTTATTATATATATTTTATTATATATATTTTATTATATATATTTTATTATATATATTTTATTATATATATTTTATTATATATATTTTATTATATATATATTA
>Ga0126342_10001558_pt1 | contig 32742 bp, 19 predicted proteins | sample Cyp1metagenome_FD_92528 | JGI IMG/M metagenome (GOLD analysis project Ga0126342, IMG submission 92528) | Coral microbial communities from Lord Howe Island, Old Settlement Bay, Australia - Cyphastrea 1 metagenome | ecosystem: Host-associated > Invertebrates > Cnidaria > Coral ...
TCCAAGACAGAGCCTTGGGAGCAACGGATCCGAGGTCCAAGCTTTGACCCTCGGTGAAGACATGAACTTTCAACTGCGAGCTTTGATCGCAGAACTACTTGGTGCTGTACCTCAACGTGGCGAGATGAACGACCTCGTCAAGAAGATCCCTGGCGCACTGGTTTTGGACAGTCGTGGAATATACGACGCTGCAACGAGAAACCTTAGCTCATTGCACGGCCTACGTGACAGCAGATGTGGCTATGAACTCACGTTGGCAGTCAACCGAGCCTACCAGGTTGGCACTCAATTCAGATGGGTGAATGGATTGGCGCAGCTAGCAGATGCGCTGACGAAGATTGGTGCCATCAAGGTGATGTTGCAGTTTTACCAGCAACGCCAGCACTGGCGATTGGTTCACGATGAGAAGTTTACTTCTGGAAGAAAGGTTCACAAACGAATGATGCTGAAGGAGCTCGAAAGCCATCATGCCAACTTCCTCTACCTTGTGAAGAAGCTTGCCCAGGAGAACGGCTACCCCTGGGACGAGAAGGAAGATTTTAGTGCTTTTGATCCTCTAACCTGACAGCACAGCGGTCAGGGGGGATGCAAGCATGGCATGTTTAGACATGTGTGACCACTGCACTGTCTGCCGACTGCCCAGGGAGGGCTCAAGCCAATAGGCGCGGAAAACAGGCACTGACCGTTGCCTTGGGGTAGAGGGTTACCCGTAACTTTCCCTTTGGTTAGGGACGTTGTACCGAAGCTTTGCTGTGTAGCCAATTGCACCTAGTGTCTGGTGGTGTCCCCCCAAGGTGATTGTCCCTATATATGTATGTAAGTTATATACATATATCATTATCAGTAGTATATATATATATAGATATAGTGTGTTTAATACATGCGTGTATAGAAATGTAGTATGTGTATGTGCAAAAATGTATACAGTATTATTTACTCTGGTTGGTGGTTTGGAACAGTATTTATTTTTCCATATATTGGGAATAGTAACCCCAACTGACTAATATTTTTCAGAGGGGTTGAAACCACCAACCAGTACTGTATTATCATCATGCATGTCATGCCAGCACCATAAACCGAAGCGTTGAGGACAAGTTGAGCGACCTTCGCGATCTTCCTCTGTCGGGCGACCTTGGCGATCGCCCCTTTCTGCGCGGCAGCTGCATCACCGTTTGCTGTTGCGTGGCACGAACCCCCCCATGGATCCCCACAGAATACCTTGATGTTTGCGGGGCAAACCTCAAACCTTGCTTGGAGTTGCAAGAAATGGATAGAAACGATGCATTTGGATTTTTTATTGGAACTTGGCTACAGTTTTCCACACAAGTTTGCTTTTGGCATTTTGTTTGTCGCACATGGAGGTATATCTAAGGCCTGGTTGGATTTTTGATATGTCCTCAATTTTTCTGGAATGTGCTACAGCCAAGATTGAGCAACTTTGCATGGTACAATACCGGTTAATGGTTCGTTGTAGGGAGACCGAGGTCTTAACGAACATGTGTAACATGCAACATACAGGCTCACAAGGCTCTAAAGCAGCTCTGTGAGTTTCATGGCATGTGTTGCAAGTTGTAACAAGTTGTAACTATCAATACGTTCTAATTCTAGTTGATACCATTGACACTGGCACTCTTTTCATGTTTTTGTTCCCTGATGATCTGATCCACTTCAGGTTTCAGGTTTCCCTGCTAGCTGGTTACACCATAATTTATTTCACACGTCCAATGATGTCTCATTGTTGTCGGTCAATGCCCTGTAGTAAGTAATCTAACAAAGACATGGAAAATAGCCATGTTCATAGGTAAATCATCTAGTCCATGGGTCATTTCCCGTAGCTATTCTCTTAAATTGCCAGAGGGTACTCACAGAAATATGCACAACTTCCCAGGATCATCACAGTAATTATATCCTGACATCTTCCCATTCTGTGTGCCCCATGGCATAACCCCCGGTTTTTCATCGACGTCGGTTTTCAGGTTGGATTGCGGCTTGGCCATTTGATGTGGTGAAGAGTCAGATGCAGAGCATGAGAACCAGCCAGGCCAAATGCCTCAGTGAATCCCTTGGTGTGTAACTACCGGTAGGTTGAGGTAAAAACCAAAGTATGACCCCAGTCATGGTTGGTGAATGGGATGTTTTTTTCTTTGGATTTTGCCACATGATTCTGTCTACATTTCAGGTTGGTGGTTGACGGGTAGTTTAACCAATCGCCCGTGGGATGAACAACACACGTGGGGATTCAACAGATTGAATGATCGAACATGGGGGTATGATGGGGATATAATGGGCCAATCGTAGCTACTGCCTGGTGCTTTGACATATTTCTTCGATCTTACCTGGGGCATCGCCTACTAGGCCTACTATCTTTCCAGGTGGTTGGAATTACCAGCCAGATGTGCATTCTTTGTTACCGCCCTTTGGTGAAAAAACGATGGCCCAGGTTTGCTGGATCCTGAGTGTGGCATGTTGTGTGACATGTTCTGTGACCGACAAAGTCTAAAGTGCGTCCGCAGATATCGGAATATCCATGAATATCCCATAGTGTGTGTGTGTGTGCACATTTTTGTTGCATGTTTTGCCGCCGAAAGTCCTGGTGAGTTGCTGACGCGGCGAGGTGACCCATGGATGCTGGTCGCATGCAGGCACCAACGGTGCCCGACCCGCAACGGTGGAGGGTGTTCCATTGCCATGTTGGATTACCAGTTGAAGCCACCAGCCTCAAGTGTGAAGGTTACCCTCTGGTAAACTAACATAGCTATGGAAAATCACCATTTTTGATAGGTAAATCCACTATTTCTATGGCCATGTTCAATAGCTATGTTAAATTACCAGAGAGTACAAGGTTGTTCTGCTACAATGTTTTCAACAAGATCATAGAAGATCAAAATACGGCAGTGCACACAGCAGACAGCCCTTCTATGCAGAAATCGGGGCAGAACCATGTCATTCATGTTCATGCTGTGTTGAGTGAGTAGTGGGTCATTTTGCTAAACCATGATCACTATTTGGGGCAGTCGCAACTCCACTTGGTGGTAACCAGACTTGGGGCCTGAAGCTGGCCATAGATGGTCAAGTCTTACGTTCACTGCTGGTTTTGATGTCAGTCATCATGGATATGTTTGAAATGAACAGTTGCAGGAAAACCCTTTACTGATTGGTGGTTTGGAACATTTTCTTTCCATATTATATGGGATAATTAATCCTTCCCATTGACTTTCATATGTTTCAGAGGGGTACGTATACCACCAAGCAATTTATGTTGGGTTAAACATAATTTATGGTAGGTATACCACCAACCAATTTATGGGTTAAACATGATTTCGTCGGGTTAACAGCCTAATTTTATGGTAGCTATACCATGGTATACCACCAAGCAATCACCAATTCCATGGTCTCCTGTAGATGTTTACTCTTTGTCCATCAATCCACTGAGATCATGGTCCGGGCATTGATATGGATGGATCATCGACAAATGGGTTTGTCTGAAATGGTTTGTCTGAAATGTGGTAAAACCAATTAGGGATTGATATAGATGCATCATCCCCAATTTCACTAGGCTAGTCCCCAAAATGTTGATGGTTTATCGATGTTTATCATCATGTTCTTTATTAAAATCACCCATGTTCACGGCAATGCTACCGGGATATAGGCTCTGCTGCTACTCTTTGCCACCAGCTACTGTGCCTCGCAGGTGTAGCTGGTCTTTTGTTACAAACCTGGCGTGGTCACATGCTCTACCGCGGGCTGCTGCCGGGGAGCCATGGCTCCATTTTTTCGTGACCTCACGTCGTGACCTCACTGGAGTGTTGAGGGAAGAATCACCAAATGGCTTTATTTCAGGTTAGTGAAATATGACTGATTGGTGGTTCGTTTTTTTCCATAATATATGGGATAATCCTTCCCATTGACTGATATTTTCAGAGGGATTGAAACCACCAACCAGAATATTAACCCAGATCTATACAGAGCTTTATTAGATATTACATGATATTACTAGGATACTGTATGTACACACTTCTCCGGCGATCCATTCATTATGACCCACCAAAGCAATGATCCAGCAAAAAGACATGAATGGGTTTACAGCACGGGACCCTTGAGAAAAAGGATGAGCAAGGTATATGTGTGTGTGTGTGTTTTCGTTGGTTCTTGCAAGATGGCTTTTGCATATCTAAAGCATACCTCATGGGCATTCCTCAATCTTCACTTTGGTAGAACAGCTACTGTGACACCCGAAATACACCTGCATCCTGCCAGGCTGGCGCGTGCGTGCTTTGCCAATGGCTCTGGGATGTATGCCTACCAAAAGGTTCAACAAATGCGGTGACCCTCGGTGTGCTGGGTGTCCTTCGGTCCGCATTTGTGCAGCAGGTGATAGCCGAGGAGCACGACGACTGTGGCTTGGCGCGTGGACGAAAAAGATGTGCGTCTCAACCCCCCGAAAATTGAACGCAGAATGAGCATAATGGGCATAATGGGCATAATGGGCATAATCGGCATAATCGGCATAATCGGCATAATGGCAGGCAATCGCACTTACTTCAATTGTCCTACATGGTGATAGAGTCTTCCTGAACGGCCATGGGCTGCTCATAAGAGGCTTGGAGGTGAAGCCGAAGTCGAGGTGAATCAGTGAAGGTTGGGCCAGTTGGAAACCATTCATGGCTTCTTTTCACCGGGTTCAGATTCCTGCCAGGAAATTGAGGTGTACGGCTCCTCAAGGAGCTGGGGAGCTGGGAATCTGCAGTTGAGGTTATGAGTATCTAACCAATTCTAACCATAGTTGTAGGGGTTTATCTCAACTTAAACGAGGTTTGTCGCCATGGTGACACCCGCAAAAATGAAACCATCCTTGGTGGGATAAAATTTCAATGAACTCTCCAGCTAGTTTGATGGTCACTTGGCCGAACCAGGTGTGGAGCGGCCATGTTTGGCTGGTGCTCACCCAGATGTGTTTTTTAAACTGACTTCCTGGAAAGATCTGGAATGATTGTTGGCTAGGTCACCCTCATTCTTCCTGAGGGTGAAATATAAATCCACTTGCCAGATGTACTGATATACATATATATATATATATATGTACTTTACGCTTGCAGAAAAAGGAACCATGTTTGTTAAAATCAACACATGGCATTCGAGGAAGAGTCCTTAAAAAAAGATGTCCCACCATATGGGCTTGTCTCAAAGAACTCAAAGTCTGGAATCTCAGCCTCTAACGCTTCATCACTATTTTCCCTGTTCGAATTGCTATTTACCAAGGGTGGCCTACGATGGTCCCCGGCCTGATGAAGAATTCCTGCAGGTGCACGGCTTGCAGCAGGCAGTTACTCAGTTACTCCCCCAAAGGACTATACATAGAAGAAAAACAACTTCTGAGGTTTTGAAGGGCAGTGTTCCATGTTAAACACGAAAAGCACCCAAAAATGCGTCGCTGATTGCTAACATGGAAACAATCCGGTCATTTGCACAATTCCAACCATGGTAATGATGTAACAATCAATTCATTAACATGGAACGCATCTTACAAAGATCTCAATTAACATGTTCTAATTTTGGGGATTTTGATATGTTTTCTGCCATTTTTGAAGATGAAAATTGTTCCACATCAAAGATGTGTGGTTCCACTAGCATGTTCCACCAACAAAAACATTGATTTCCTTTATACTAGCATTTGGAGTCCGACCAGGAAACATACAGTTTTTTTTCACCTTGCCACTATGTGACGTACCGGTTTGCCAGGAAACGAGCACATGATCGATTTCCAACGAAACTGACGAACTTCGTTTTTGACCAATCAATTAGTTAAATAACCCATATGCTCCATGTATGGAAACGTTACCGACATGTGGGTATTTTTTAGATGACAAATCGCGCAAATATTCCATACATGGAGCATTGGGGTAACTGAACATATGATTCCATTGGCCTATGTTGATGACCATTGATGACTTATTTTGCCATATTATGCAATATATCAATATATCATCATTGTGGTACATTACCAGCAAATTAATATGCACATATATTTATAGCCATAGCAACTATCATTTGAATAGTAATATTTCCAATTAACTAATGAATCATAGTTGAAAAACTAAAATGTGACCATTGACCTATCTATAATTATCGATCCGATATCGTTTGACCTATTTATCTGTTTGTATCACAATATTAACAACCATTGACCGACTGGCCGACGTTGTCGCTGAGGCTATGCGCATCGAGCTACAAGAGTCGCATTTATCGCTGAGGGCGCAGGAAACCATTCCCTATGTGGCTTGGCCTCGAATGCCTTGGATGTTTGCTTCAAACATAGGATTTTTACGACGAAAATTGTGATTTTGACCAGATTTGAGCTATAACAAAATCACCACATTGCTGATTTTCACCATCACATATGGCAATTTCAACAAACATGATGGTTCAACCATCAAAAATTCTGGCCCAAACATCAGGAATGTGGGTTTAAGCATCACGAAATAGCCAAATGGTGATTTAATCATCATTCAATGGCCCAACGGCGGTGTTTGGGTGCTAAAAACGGCATTGGTGTTGCATGTTCTGTTGAGGCACTTACATTAGAGCATGGAGCGAGCTGTCAAACGTAATGGATTGGGAATGATTGGGATATGGGATTTCCTCCCACACCCTACATATGGACCCTCTACCTATGCATTCCAAATGCAGCACCGGTGGGAACGTGTCTCAATTGCGAGGTAGCCTCGGTGCGTGCGAAGAACACGCGTGCAGTTTGATAAGTTTAAGTCGCGCCGTGCAATCACTGAGCATATTAAGATTTTGTTGTTTATCCGAAAAATGTACCCTCTGGTTATTTAACATAGCCATGGAAAATCGGTCATTTATAGATGATTTTCCCATTAAAACCTTCATTTATAAGGGATTTTCCATGGCTATGTTAAATAACCAGATGGTAAAAGAATAAACATTGTGGTTGTCCATCATCCAGGAAAACGAACGTCGATATGTTGTGTCAAATAAGACGTTTGCTGTCCTGCAAGGCCTATGCGCTGCAGTTGAGTGGGAAGGCCTGCTGTTGAATTGTTAGTCATTCCTTCCCCAAATATCACATACCCGAAACGATCCCCTTGGTAAAATGCATTGGGTTTGTTAATTTTTGGGAATCATATGTTTGGTCGATGTTGATTGCATCACCACATTAAATACCTAAATATATTCCCATGTAATCCCTGATTCAGTTTTGTATATATTTGACAATTTGCCCCAAATAGTTGACAGAAGTTTTGTACCCGTGGTTGATAATTAGTGCGGACCTAGTGGATTTTGCCCTTTGTTATCCGGCGGCACGCAACTACATTCACCAATTATGCAAGGCAGCGCTAGCAAACCCGCTAGGTTTGCGTTAGTTTTTTTCACACCCATGTTCAAGGATATTTTTCAATGTGTTCCTGACTGCCTGTTATTTCAACATGAAGAAAAGTCCAGATGTAACACTTGGCTCCTCAAACCTCAGGATGTCTTAGTGAATCTCTGTGCTACTTAACCGTTTTTCTATATTTTTGAGGTTGCGGCTCAATTTTGCGAATTTGTATGTAATTTATCATAATTTTACCCGCTAGATCCCCGCTAGCAATGCGCTAGCAAAAATTTCGAAAAGCGGTTTTGGCTGACCCGTGACCCAGTCGCCACCAGAGAACTTGTAGTTTATCCTGTGTGCTTAACAAAAGCAACAGTGACAGCAAAGGCAACGACAAGCCCTGCAGCAGATGAACAAATATTCCAGTTCCACCACTAATAACTAGCAGCGTCACACACTTCATATAGACGTGTGTTAGCATTTACTGCAGGTTTTAGCTACGGCTTCAAACATTAAATATAGAATGCAGGGTGTCCGACTATTTAGATAAGTCATAATTTTAAAGACCAAACAAGAAACGGCGCGCAAGGTATTACGATTTATCAACCAAACCAGGAGACACTTCGACAAACCGTCACATTATATATATATAATATATAATTATGTATATATATATAATTATATATATATTATGTTTATTTTGCCATGTCACATCAGATCACGTCAGTTGCGCAGGGGCTTCGCTTGCAGAAGGAAGAACCAGTGGCGTTGGAACGACTTGTGGCTGTGGACCGAGCCGGGATGACGAGCGGGTAGTTACGGATCGAGGATGGCCCGAACTACGAAATTGGTGGATACAATGGTATACTGAAAAAATCAGGACGAATAAATTGTTGAAACATCGAGTTGCAACCCAGCCATAGGGGTGAATAAACCATGATATACCAAATTTGTAAGGCTGGTTAAGTTGGAATAACCAGTTACATCCAGTTGTGATCCTCCAAGTAGGCAACAGCTGAGTGTTCCCTAAGAGTTCTTGGTGGCTGTTTAGCAACCAACATCTCCAACATGGTTCCCCCCATAGCTCCCAAACATCGGTTCCCCATTTTTTTCGACGGTCAAGTTTCATGGCTGCAGGACGTGAATCAGCGCAGTATTCACGGCCATTGCCCCATTCTGTGCATGTTGGAAGACTGGCCATACTGACATACTGGCTGCATGTTGAGCGGCTGTAGCCTGGCTACGGTTATTGTTCCCCCTGTGATGTAAAAGTCCCAGACTTTTGGGTTGCAGCTCCCATGATTCCGGGTGACCCGCGACTAAGTCGCTGGCACTTGGGTGACCATCGGCAGTTTGATACTCCCAGGTTGTCCCAAGTGCATCACTGGCTTAGTTTGTTCAGCTGTTCAGGGCATGTCTTACCAAGGATACACTTCATTGCACATTGCATCGGCTGCAGGCGGGGTCTCATGCCGGGGGAATGTCAATAAACTGCTGTGGTTTGTATGCTGGCAAGCCGAGAACGGCAAACCATCCCCAACCACTGACCATTGGGGGATTGTATGGATGCATATGGATGCTAAGCCGTACCCATGTGGGATCTGTTGTATTATTGGGAAAGTCATAGAAAGCCAAAGCATCGCGAACAAAACGCGGGAGGGCGGGGGTCATCGACAAGATGTTGATAGAATTAAGGAATGATAGTTCAACACTGGTTAACAGCCATGGTCCTAGTTAGTTTACCTACCCGATTCACAATGTATACCCCAACATGGCCACTTGCACATATAGATGATGACAGCCGATGACAGACGGCTATCACAAGTTTTGGACCAGCCCAAATCTAGTTTTGATGGTCAAAACTAATCACTAATCACTAATCCATCGTGTACTCAGTGTACTCACAATATCTCACAATAATTATATAAAGATATGCCTACAATGATATCCCCATAAGATGTTTTCTTTTTTGCCATATACATAAAATCGTATTCGATTATATATATATATATCATGCATATGTACATGCATACATTTGCATATATGCAGACGTTTGGCAATCTAAGATAAGTATGGAAAACCACCAGGATCACCTGATTTCGATAAGTGAACCATCCACAATCGGACCAGCTGATGTAGATTACCAGAGGGCCAGAGGGCATTGAACCCCCATGGCCCATGGCTTTCCCCAGAACTCTGTGAGGCAACGCTGAAATGGTCGCTTTCCTTTTGGAGGTGCTTTGTTCCGCGGGTGTTTTTTGGGGGGGCTCCAACATCAATGGGAATTTCAGGAACCGATTGATTGGAGGTACCTACCATATATAAGGCAATATAAGGCCTATGTAAGAGAATATCCCCAGAAAATATGGCCTTATATGGTACAGTACCTCCATTTTAGGATCCTGAAATTCCCATTGACCAACAAGAAGCCACAAGCATGGGAAAGTCATCATCAACATATCATCAAACACTGCATATGGCATATGGTAGTCGGCTTGTAGTCGGTGTTGATGATCCCAATGAGGGTTTTACCTGTGGATAGTTGAAATATAACACACAATGATGATGACTTGGGGATGGTTTATCAAATTGGCTTTACCACATTTAACATAATTTAACCAGATTCTCACCCTGCAGGAATATGACCCCTACAATGAAACATCATAGTTCTTTTGCCAGGGATATAAATGGGAATTCCCCAATCCCAGTGCCACTCAGTGCACCTTTGGTGTTTTGGACGTACGTTACCCAGAATGAGTCGTGCGCTGTTGATGATTTTTTGCAACTGAATTAGATGTGCATTCTGGTGGGATTATGATTCTAAGTATTGGCGATCACACAATGTGGTGCATGATGATCCACATGATGTGCCGAATGGGTCTTAAAGTCGGAGATCCGTTTTCATTGGGACAGAGATGCTGGTCATCCATGTTAAGCGCTACAGTGCTACAGGGACAAGTGGATGAAAGTCTCACTTGTTTCTTCATTTCCTTCTATCGATACTACTGAAATCTACTGAATACAGCGGATTAATGTGTTTCTTGCATTAGAGTTTTGCAGTGTCTTGAGGGTATTGATTTTCCACGGATGTAGCACCCCATGCCATGCCCTGGCTTCAGATGCGTGCAGACGTATCGATTGCCAGTGCTTGGGATGCTCAGTGATGCCAATGAGCATCAACCAGGACGAAAATACTACTGTGGATACATTTATTCAAACAATTACTACTTTCAATTATATACTTACGTATATTTGGTTATTTGATTTTGTTAATTTATTTGGTTGCATACCGTTCTGGTACTTCACCAATTTTGGTCAACAAAAACCTTGGAAGAGTTTCCCGCTCTCGTCATTGGCTGGGTAGTTTTGTCCGAGCTGGTGGCCTTGGTGGCTCAGCATAGGCGTTTCCCGGCATGTCTACAAGCGACTATCTATGGAGGGAATTTCATTGGAGTATGCGCCCTTTCTGAGACCTATAAAACAATTAACACGTCCCAATCAAGTGCTTGTAAATCCAACCCCTTGTGATTGGAAGACTCCCCCCAAAGTCTGACTTCAACCAACCTTCCACTCCTTCCACATAAATGATCATAAATGGCCCATGGAGTTTGTCAACTGCTTATAGTAACTGGGTCAGATTCCCTCATAAACAGATTCGTACTAATCTACCCAGAAAAAGATAGAAGCAGACAACAAACCTACTATAACGACGGTAAAGTTAACCTTTTCTATATGTTTGGGGGTTGCAATCCAAGAAGCGAGGAGGAAGCAAATTCCCACCATGCGCAGCCTCTGAGACCTACAAGTCGGAGTTGCCCATCCATTTCGCAGCACAGGTGGGTGCTGAAAAAAACGGAACAAACATCATGTAACAGACCATGGCAATTAACAGTTGGGAAATATTAGGTTGGGATGCTGATCATTTTTTCAACATTGGATGATACTAGGCAATCACAAAGTCTTGCAAGCTTTGATATGTATACATATATATATATGGGATTGTAGACTTGGGTGTGGTGTCCCAAATGGCAAAGTTTGCTAAACGGAGGCTGCTTAATAATTATTGACATGGTTTATCATATTACTTTAGCTATATTTACACTCATTTCGTTTACAGGGCGTTGAAGGCTTCAAAAAAATGGTACGCTGATGACTGGGTCACAGCCGTTTTCCTAGGTTGGCATCCCAAGCCGCGGAACTGGAAAAGAACTGACCCCAGAATTGAAGGGAATATATATATATATATTATACAGGAAAAAAAACCTAGATCTTGGTTTACTGAACTGTTTTCCAGTATCAAACAAATCGAATATATATTCATTTTGTATCAATAAACAACGAGCTGACATAGTTACATAGTTCTGGGTAAATTGTAACGACCTCACTGCGACCTCACTGGGAATGATGGTTAGTAGGAGTAACTATCCCCAAATGACCTTATTTCAGGTTAGTGAATTATTATTATTTACCCAGATAGTTCTTTGAACAAATTACCCAGATAGTTCTTTGAACAATTATCACATATGGTCATATGGTTATTATAATTGTAATTTACCCTCTGGTTATTTAACATAGCCATGGAAAATGGCCCATTTATGGATGGTTTACCTATTATAAATGGTGGATCTTTCCATGGCAAACTGTTAAATAACCAGATGGTACCCAGACACTTCTTTGATTCCCTGGGTTGCCCCCAGTTTCACCATCTCAGTTGGCAAAACAGGGTGGCTATGACATCGTGCTGCGCCTGTTGGTCTGGAACCTGGCTGGCCGCCAGCATGGCCTTGCATGGCCTTGGCCTTGCACATGAGAGCTTCGAAGCATGTTTAATCCATTTTTAATATATATCTATATATATATGTGACTGGTTGGTGGTTTGGAACATGAAATTTCTGACTTTCCATATATTGGGAATGTCATCATCCCAACTGACGAAACTCCATCATTTTTCAGAGGGGTAGGCATACCACCAACCAGATGAAAATTGAGGTTTTCAGCCTTTTCACATCATGGGATCACTTGATGAAAAAGAAAGTGTCAAGCTCTGCTTTGGATTTGGTAGACAGTCCTGGCGGGTTCTGAGGGTTAGAGAAGTCATGCAGCCAACATGGTAAAATTCCACCAACAAGAGGTGCCCTGGGGTAAACTAACATAGATGTGGAAAAATCAACATTTTTGTATATTTTCCTGGGGTTCCTCTGGATTTTCCACATGTTTTTGTAGGTTTAATGTAGGGTATTGGTGCGCCTAAAGCAATGTCCAGGTAGAGCCCACCAAAGCCAAAGGTGGGGACAGGGATGGAGGCAGACAACAAGTTTTTTGTTTGAATACCACTTTGGTTATGATAACTGCTGCGCAACTTGCATTAGTATTGGGTATATATATATAAACATAGATATATAATTAATTAGATACATTTAAGATTTATCATTCGTATGCTCTGTAGATCTCTGTAGTTGATTTTAGACATAAGCTCGCATTTGGACAGGCATGAGTCACTTACGGTAAGTGAAGGCGTCATCAGGCCCAGGCTGCTGAGCTTTTGGAGGTTTACTGGATGTGGGCACCGTGACCGGCTGGAACGCACTGCATTTGGCAGTCGCGGGCAAACATCAGAACGTCCTAAGCCAAGATTTGCCAAGATTAGCCGTTTTTGTTGACCGCAGTCCGATCGGAGTTGACCCACAAGTTCAAGTACAGCAATTACATACAAGTATAACAAGGATACATGGTATTTTGGTACTTTCAGCATGCTGGACATGTCGAGCTGGGTCCATTTCATTCAACCACCAAGCAGCTGCGAACGTTCGCAGGCCTTCTATGCCGTGGCTGTGTCAGTTCAAATCTCACACCTTGCACCTTTTCATAATGCTGCCACTAATGGGTGGCTTTTGCAACTTGCCAACAGATTTACAGAAGCAGCGCTGTTTCGGCTGCAATCCGCTGCTTCAACCATAAGCTGGTAGATCCTTGTGATGGTATGCGTTTGAGTCCGCAATGACAGGAATAACCAGAGATGTATGGCGAATTGAGGATAGCCCAGCAATAGTGGGTAGATGATTGCTAGATGATTCAGCCGTTGCGGCTGTGAGTTTCCAACAAATAATGATACCACAGCGATAAAAAAACATGAAAAGGCAAATCAACATGAATAACTGAATGCCTATAATTGCTATGTTCAATAGGCATCATTGATTTTCAACACTAAATCACTAGTTGGAAAATCTCGGGAAAAAACCGGGTGCTTCAGCAGTGCTGCTTGTAACATGTTTAGATATGTTTATAGCATGTTAGTACTATATATATATGGATTATATATATATATATATATATATTTGTATATATATATATGGGTTATATTAAAATTATCATATTTATATATATATGATATTGGGCTCAGGCACATGGCTACTGGTACTTCTGCTGGCTGCCTCAATTCAGGGTCTGGGACCTCAGAGATCCGAGCGCCGTGGTTGTTGGGGGTGAGATGCATGATATATTATCATATATTACATATATATATATACATATATTACAATATATCCATATATCATATATATATGTCATATATATATAGATATGTATAGTATATATATATGTATTATATATATACACCAAAAAAAAGGAAGGTCGAATTTGCCCTTGGCACTGTTGTAGATTGAGGTGATTCATGAATCACTTTTTTTTGTTTGGGGGGGATGGCGAGGTGATTTTTCTGCTGATTTGTGTGCCAAATACATATATATATATATTTATACAAATACACGAAGGGCACAAGACTCATCATTGAAAATAGTGTGGCTTGTGGGTTTGTACAGTCACACTGGCTGCGATCTCGGGCCATCTTGGACCGAGGTGAACGCACTGGGTTGCTTGACAGCATAGCAATGGCATAATAGCCAACGTCGTGAGCAGGTTGAAGTGAATGATACTTGCCAGACAGAATCCCACGCTGATGCTTCAGATTAGAGCGACCATACCAATTTCAGGCATTTTTTTGGATGTAGACGAATCATATCATAGCTTCTGAAGAATCACTCTGGGTTCCAGACATGTTCATGCCATATCCAGATACTTGCAGTTGCATGTAGTTGCTCAGGGATATCCCATGAACGAGCGCGGAGTGCTGTAGGAATGCTTCTTTGTAAGGGGGTATATTGGAGAATTCGGCCCAGATGTGTCCATCCATCCACCATCATCCGCCTATATTATATTTTGATATATTTTTTGGTATTTGGACATGATTCCATCTAGTGGCTATTCGATTAGCATCACTGCCTCGCGTTAAGAAGGAGATGACATGCTGCTCCAAGAAAACGTGATTAAATGCATGTCCATTGAACAGTTTGCCAGCAACTCATCCTCACCCCGACAGTTACAAACCGTTCAAAACCGAAGCCGATTTGAGTTTTTTCTTACAATAAGGTTGCAAACGTGTGTTGTATTACCTTGCAGTTCATGAAAACAGCAATATATGGAAAAGCCGCCAGAACTAGATAATTTTCTCAAAAAATGCCGAAGTGGTTTGTTGTTTTATCATTGGGGACCCTTATTTTTGAATGACAACTTACCTCACAAAAACTCCAAGGATATTTTCCTTCCGGTCTCCCGGGGCACAGCAGGTCTGAAGCAACAGGCAGGCAGCTGATGCAAGTGAAGGTCCTCCAGGTCGCACCTGAGACCCAGGTGCCGTGGAGACCCCATGGATCAACCAAAAAAACTCACTCAATAACTAATTTCTTTATATAATACAAGGTGGTGCCGGCAAGATAGCTAAGTTGGTTTATAACTCCAATAACTATGGTTTATGGTACTTACAACTATAATACCTACTGGGGTTTATAAACCAACTTATAACTGGGGGGCACCATCCTGTAGAGGATAATAGATATATGAATATATGTATATCATATAATATATGTATATATATATATATATGTGTGTGTGTGCGTGTCCATTTAATCAATTATTAGATTTTACTATATGTTCAAATAAGATTATTATGTTTGTTCTATCTTTGTATCTTATGTGTGTGTGTTTAAATTGTGATGATGTTTTTTTTTTTTTTTTTTTATTTTTTTTTTTTTGTGTTTGTTGTTTATTTTTTATTTTTTTTTTTTTTTTTTTGTTATAGTTATTGTTATTGGTGTTGTTTTTGTTATTATTACTGTATTATCATCATTATTATCACTTATCACTATCATTATTATGTTTATGGTTTTTATTATTGGATTGAATACTGTAAGAATCAGACTAATATAAATAACAACAATAGTAATAATGTTATATAACAATTCAGCCCATTGTTTATTGTTGTTATTGGTTTTTATTCTTACCCTCTGGTTATTTAACATAGCCATGGAAACAATGGCCCATCGAAATAGATGGTTTACCTCTTAAAAATGGTGGATCTTTCCATGGCAAACTGTTAAATAACCGGATGGTATATCTATCTATTATATATATGTGTGTGTGTGTTTATGTACATATATAATACTGTAACCATGGGTTGATTTCCATCGATCATTGGTAGCAGCCTCGGTAGCCGCTGGCTAGCCTCGGAGGTGATGCATGGAATATAGCCGTGGTCGAAGTTGGATGAGAGTACCCCCATGACTTAGGAAACCTCCATATATATATATACATATTATATATATACATATATATATATATATCAAAAAATGCAATTTGATCTTATAAACCAACTTCGCTAGCTTTCAGGCACCAGAATTACACACCCCCAGATAACATGCTAATCCCAGAAAAACGATCCCAACTAATGCCACTAATATCCCTCAAATCCCCATGAAACGGTTGATATCTTGTACCAAATGGTTGGCTGCTGCAACTAATTAAGTGTGTAAACCAACTTCTAACTACCTGGAGGTACATCCCTTGATAGTGAGTTTGCATCGTACTAAAGCAATAGTAGGCCATCCCCAAATTTACCATAGGTGCTGACAAACCCGCCAAAAATGTTGCTTTACTATTGCTCTGCTAACATTGACTAACATTATATTTTGAAATCCACCTGGCCTAACCAACTAACCATGGCATTTCAGGCGCAGCATTTCCTCCACCAACTGCGCTTGGAGTCTTGGGACGCCGATGTCGGCGATGTCGCCAACGGCACGGTTGCGCAGTCGCAGCCCTTGGAGTGGCGCATGGTGAGGCGCTTTCCACCCTTGGTGTCGCCAGGTGACCTGGTCCTGATTTTTAGCATAGCCATGGAAAGATCCACCATTTTTAATAGGTAAACCTCTATAAATAGGCCATCTATACCATGGCTATGTTAAATAGCCAGAGGGTATATACCATCTTTCGTATTTGGAGGTCTAAGGTGTTGTTACTTGTTGTTTTTGTTACTGCTGATTGTAATGATTGTTCCACTGCTGCTACTGCTACTGCTGCTGCAACTGCAATTGCAGCTTCTACGCTTATATAACCATTTGTTGTTCTTATTTTAAGATCAACCGAAGTGGCTTTCATATATGTGTGAGGAGAGATGTGCAAATTTGATCAAATTTGGGGGCCTCAGCAAGAAACGATGCAAACATAGTTGGCACATGCAAACATAGTTGGCACATGCAAAATCATGCAAACATATGCCAAGTTGGTGAGTTTGATACAAAAAAAGATTTAGCATCGAGGCCCAACATGGATAGATCCACAATTACGGATTTGGTTCCATGGTGCCCAGGTGGGCGGGTAAATCCCAAGTGCGGCAACGTGGGCATCCGCTTTCCACAGCTGATTTCCAGTGTCATGACAGGATGATGGGATTTTGATGATTTTGGTTGTTTGAAGCGCTGGGAAGTCTAAGTGATTTGAAGATTTTGAATGTGGATGATGTGAAGCGGTGGTATTGAAGTGAAGCGCTGGTGGCATGTTGGTTTTGTTTCGTTTCTCTCGTTTGTCTCATTTGTCTCGTTTGTTTGAAGGCCAAAAAGAGACACTGCAACGGCATATCATGGCATGTTTAATACCAAAAAATACTGTAGTGATATTAATGATCAACCATCAGATTCCGGAGTGCCCAGTTTCGAAACAAACCTGTATCAAACAAAGGGTGGTTTAGCTTGGTCGGTTTCAAAGAGTCGGACCTCATAGTGTGGTTTGTTCCAGCCAACAGAAAAAGGCCGGGCTGCACAACCACCAGCTATAGTAATTAGTTTGCCATGTTTGCTGCTATATACAACATTATATAACTAGTTTTTTTTTTGGTTTGTTTGAAAGACTGATTTATACAGTTCTCCTTGGGAAACTAGGACCTGAACTGCAAACATCCTGGAGGTTGTGGATGCTGATGCAACACGTTTCACATTTCACTTGTTTTTAATTTGCTGATTTCCGAACTTGTCTATCAAGGACTTCAACTGGAAGCTAGTCTCAATCGCTTTTCTTGTGCAATCCAAGAGGAGGTTGGCATTGAGATGAGGAGGTTCAATCCGCATCCGGTGATGTTGGCCTGCGCCTTAAGGAAACCAGTCTACCATGGATGCTTTCTATAGATATGCCTGCGGATCAGCGGCTGATTTCTTCATCACAGACCCTTGCTTCAGATGGGAATGGGCCAAAATGGAAGCATCCTTTAACGCAGTGAAGGCAAACATGGTTGCCACAAAGAGCGCAAGAGAGGGTTGTTTTTATATTCTTGGGGTATGGATAGCTATGGTTCAAAGCAAGATGGTTTACGATTCCAAAAATTGACTATGAATCGGTGTCTTCCTGGGTTTCACATTCTGATCCACGCCCATTTGGGGTCTTAACAGGGGCGGTGCCTGATGGTGTACCGAGGACCCAACCCTTGCAATGACGGGCACCATGGCCAGCTTGGAGCAAGGGTGCATGAACCTGCTCTTTGGCATTACATTTCGCTTTTCGAGGTTGGCTGTAAAGCATCCCCTTAGAACCGCGTGGTGGCAACGGATAAAAAATTAACGGCAATCAGAATGTCCACTTCATAGAGTGATATAGGTTAAAGCGTACGGGCCCAATATTGAGGGGGTGAACATCCATTCACCAGCTATTTTGGGCTTCACCGTGATGCCTGGGTTTTGACCGTTTTGACCCGACGGCCAGCTGCTGTTTCACTACAGGACAGGTGGTAATCCAACTGGGCGTGTCCAAAAATAAAGTATACTCTGACACCACTTTGTTTGGCCAAGGGACATGATAATGATGATCAAGATTTTTTTGTTTAACTTCTTGATAGTGGGAAAATCATCATTTAAAGCCATTTAATGACAATGAGTAGATAAGACTTACCAGATTTTACACGAACATATGATTCAAGGGGCCAGCTCCAATGTCCCTTGCTGGTTGGTGGCTTCGAAGATGTCTTATTGTTCACCCGGCCCTATTTGGGATGATGATTCTAATCCCGGTGGGTCCAACTGTCCAAGCGCACTTCGATGGTGCATCATTTCCCAGCCCTTTACTTGCGGCTATGGATGAATGCAAAGATAAGAAGGAACAAATTTAGCCGTAAACAATTTGAGCTTCTTGAAACATGTACCGATCATTTAAATTTGGCCGGGACGCTTCGCTCTATATGAGTTGCTTTCAGTTTTTCTTGGGTTTTCTTTGGTTAAAATCGCCAGCCAGACTGGGGGGGCAAGCGGGCCATAGGCAACCCTGGCCGGATATGATTAGAGCAAGCAATCGCACGCACGGAGAGTATCTATACAGGCGGGGCGTTGCTGGGTGTGAAAGTGGGAGACCCATGGAATCCAATTGTTTTGAGTTTTACTGGTGGAGATGCGCACTTCCATGTGCTCGTGGTTTAGTATGTTTTACCTGGACCATCCTGGGCCCCTAGTTCCTCTGATTTCCTGTTCCCCCTTGTGACAAGCATCGCCTTTGGGCGATTGTCGCCCAAAAGCCATCCCAGAACTTGCCTGCGCTACGCAAAGTGGCACTCATCATTTCCTGTTTGGTTGGATGCCCCCTCCCAAAAAAAAACAAAGCATCGACTTTCGTTTTGAAGTTTTGATGAGATCGTTTAGAAACATGCTGGTTTTCCACACGGTAGGAAATGCCACCGCTCATGATTTGAAGGGGGAGGATCTTGGGGTTTAGTTTATTTTGATGTATTTTCAGTAGGGGTCCCGTTGATTCGATCTATGCTTGGTGAAACAAGGTCTCACATGGTCTCACATAAAGGGGAAGCAGGGAATGAGAGCTGACAGTTGATGGCACCCAGCCCTGATAGCTTGAAAATCTGGCTCAGCTTATCAAGCAATGGTTGACTATCACCGAAAGGATGACAGTTGCATCGTTTTTGGGGGCAAACCCACAGTGGATCTCTGGGTGCATTCTTTTTAAAATCATGTTAAGGTCTTAACTAACCAACATATAGCTAGTCTGTATATACCAAATTATTCTAATATACAGTACAAACTCTCCATTGGTCATTTGAATGATGTCGGAGGGAAAGCTGCCATTTTCCCCCTAACAAAATCAGTCCATGGATCACTGGAAAAGAGTTCTTTTCATTATTTATCCAAGCTATGACAGGTAAATTATATAGCGCAGACGGGAAAGCAATGTGTGACTACCTATTTCAATTATATAATTATATATATATACACTATATATATATTTGTATGCAAATGTGTATGCGCAATATATTTTATCTACAGATACATTATATATGCATTATATATATACACATGTTATACACATTATATATGCATTATATATATACACATTTTATATACATTATATATATACACATTTTATATACATTATATATATATATAATATATATATACACATTTTATATTCCTTATATATATACATTATATATATATATATATACTTTATCTATATATATATAGTTTATTTATATATATACGTATATTTACATTATATATGCATTATATATACACTATATATACATTATATATACATTATAGATTGATTATGTACGTTATATATTCATTATATATACATCATATATATATACATACATTACCTATATATATATACACATTAAATATGCATTATATATACACTATATATACATTGTATATACATTATATATACATTATATTTACATTATATATACATTATATATACATTATTTATACATTATTTAAATATACTGTATACATTATATATCTAGTGTATACGCATATATACGCACACATGATTAGACATGTACATCTAGTTGCCACATTTCAGTTTATTGCAGAATTGGTTGAAAGGAACATTTACAGGAACACCTGTATCCATCCACATCTAGGGAACAAAACCCATAGTTTCTGGGAAGAAAAACATTGGTCCTGCTAAAGATTTCCCCTTAAATCCACCCCTCGAGACACCATTAAATAAATATAAACCTCTGAATATAAACTATATTAAACTATAATATGATATAATAATATTATTTTTATATACTCAGCAATTTCCGGTTGTTATATCCATGTTGTTTTTTCCTTAACATCCCCTGATTGATTTTTGCACCACACCAAGGTGGGTCGCGCACCCCTTGGTCTACCGAGGTCCTGCGGGGAGCGCAGCGGAGAGCATTGTTCGGCCCAGAACTTTACGGCCGCCAAGGTGACGCCCATCACCGTGGATGAAGATGTGTGGCTTGGTGGCCCAAAGTAGGTAATGTCAACCCCGGATGAATACCCTCTGGTAATTTAACGTAGCTATGGAAAATCACCATTTTCAATGGGAAAATCCACTATTTCTATGGCCATTTTCAATAGCTACGTTGAATTACCAGAGGGTAGATCATGGTTTATTTTTTTTGGGGTGGTATTCCTCCAATACCCTTCCAATTAAACAGCCTAGGCCTAGGGGTTTATTAATCCAGGGCTGGCATGAATGGATGGGAATGGGGAAATGGTGAAATGGCATGATTGTGAAAATTAAGTTAACATGTTTGGATCAGATATGATCAGATCATTCCCCCATAACTTAGCGCCAGAAATAGTCTCATGCTTGGTAGGTCATCCCACTTGCTGTACTACGTAGGTTGTTGTAACCTTTTTTTGTTTATTTTTATTCCTAGGAAGAACGCCACTAACAAAACCAGGAGTATAACTGTATAACCTACTTAGTACTAAAGGGGAGGAGCCACCAAGTACCCTCTTGCAATTTCACAGTTTCCTATGAATATAGATGGGGTATTTAGTTTATGGTTTTCCTTTTAAAGATGATTATTGTCATTGTCCTTTTTATTGACTTACCAGAGGTTACTTAAAGTGGATAGTCTCGTAGTTAGTTAAATTGGATAGAACATAATTTACTGTAATGGGGATAAGTTACTATTTTTTGTTTGTTAGGTGGTGCCCCAGTCCCCAGTTTGTTAGCCAAGTTGGTTGAAATATGTATGTTGACTGTTGGGATCAATAAAACACATACAAAAATATATCCAGTGATCTATATAATTGCTTTGATTCATTTTATGTACAACCGAGGCATTATATTGGTTCAATAATTGTTGTTTTTCTTGCAACGATCACAGGGGTGGAATGCTTTGCTGCTTCAGGCGCCTTTTTTGCTGTATCCAGAACAGTGCAACAAGTGAATTTGCATGCTTTAAGAAAGAAACTCTAGTTGTGTGCTTGCATACTATGGTGGATGGGGCGTAACCCATCATGCCATTTTGGGCTCAAGTGCTGAGTTGCTCCAGCACTAATTTCTGGAGTTCCCTTTTCTCCAACCGTGCAGAGTGTGAGCCTTTCTGAGGGGATGGGTGTAACCCCAGGGGATATCCTCATAATTGAATCCAGACAATATACCGTTGCCTTTTCACCACAGACAGGTAACATCATGTCAATGTGTGCAACAAACAAAATAATTGGCAACAGCAAATGATTTTTCACATATTTACACATTAGGCAAGTTTAGATCCATTCAGAGACGCAAAGAGCAGCTTGGTGGACCCATTGGCTAGCCTCGCAAAAACTAACAGCATCATGGAGCCCACAAATTGATACCAATTGTAATTTCCCGTAATCCCTTCCCCCGTTCATATGAAACATCCCCAGACACCATCAGGTTTCAATAGGGGAATTATACATTTTAGGACAATTTAGAGGGTGTTGAATATTAGGGGATAGGATCCATATCCATTAGTGGGTCTTGTAACCACAGTTGTGGGGGTGATATCCCAACTTATGGTAGTAAGTACCATAGTTATAGCCATCAACAACATCCATAACTATGAAAGGAACTATGAACTGTTAACTACCAGTGCACACACACACACATTATAGTTCATTAATAACCCATTTGTACAAGAATTAATAGTTATATCATGTTATATCCTCACTGTGTTTTTGGCTTAAGGGTGAACCCCCCCAAAAATGTGCACCGCCATATTACATCCAGGCTGGCAGTGTCTAGCCTAAGATCTCTTCCACAGAAACTCGCCTGCAGAGTTTTGTGCGGCTCCCAGCAGTAATCAAACGTGGCTAGCTCGGAATTCTGTTTCCATTTGTTCGCAATCTATTTGGGGGGGGGGTGCTATCCTGTAAGTGGTTTAGTAGGCGTTTTTTTCACCGGTTGTTTTAGCCAACCAGCTGGTTTCGGGGGTGAAGGGTGAACTGGGGGCTGGCCAAAAGATGTGGTAGCACTATGCACCCAAAAATGATCCGAATGGATCTCAGTCAGCAATTTAGACAATTTTTTGGGTTTAAGATTTATGTGAATATATACTAGTATGTATATATATGTATCTGCATATATATATATATTAAAATTATCAATTTGGATCGTTTTTTTCACGCTTAATCACCATTTTGACCATATTGAGTTATTTTTTGACCAGTAGCCCATTGGGAAGCGCCGAGGATGGACTATCAGCATGCCTTGTTGGACTTTTTAGCCCCAGCCTGGATCGCTTCGAACGGATTCCGGAAGGAACTGCTCAACGGCTCGGTGCCGCTGGGTCAAGGAAGAAATGACATCGAGGCATCTAAAGTTGATTAATTAATAATTATTAATTATTGTATATTATCGTTGGGGATTATGCTAACCAATACATGGGCATTATCGTACTCCATACCTGAGACCGACTGAGACCAGTTTTTCCCATCCATTAAAAGAACATTAAAAGAACACACTGCTCGATACTGCCCTAAAATATGGTATAACCCATAGGATCCATGTATGGTATGCTAACATTTGGGGTATATTGATGGTAAATGTTACCATATCTAGCATACATGGATCCTATGGGCAATGACCTAATTGATGAACCTCCAGTTGTGGATCGTCTTTACCACCCATTTCTGTTAAAGTTTGCACGGGTTTCTTATTGGCCTTAACCACATATGGCCACGTCAAGCAACATCACCATCGATGATGGTAAGGGAATCGTCCCAACCACCTTAAACTGTGGGTCTCTTCCACGTATCCTAAAAATGCCAAAAAGATCCAAAAAGCTGCCTACATTGCACAGCATTCGGGGCTCCTCATTCGGGCCAACAATCGCCGGGGAGATCCAAGGGCCGGGTTTGACGACAGCTGAGGAAAATGCTTGCAGTCACCCCTTGGCAAATTGAGATGTTGAAGGCGCTGGGGATGCCCGAGGCGGCTCGGATTTCACATCGGCGACAACGTGGAGGTCACGTGAACACCGTGGCACAAACCGGGGCTTAACCAGAAAAAATGCATGGATACTTAGACCCTCCCGGTTCCCATGAAAATGTGTAAAAGTCTTAAAATGTTGGGTATTTTCCCTTGTTTTTCTTTCGCCCCAAGTTGGAGGCTCTCCAATTTTGGGAAACAAAGCATGCATGGAGTAAGGACAGCCTTCCATTGGTCGCCCGGGCGATGTCCAGTAATAGCTGTTAGTATCTGTTAGTCAGTATGGCCAGTTTTTGTATTGTCTCCCGTAGATCTGTCCTCACTGCATGGAATTTCCAATGGTCTGTCAAATTCCTGGACTTTTCGCCAGTTTCACATTCGTAGCCAAGTTGTGGCGATTGTTGTTCCTACTTTGCGTTAGCCAAGAATTGTATATACAAAAGAAATAGTTGCGGTTTGAACAAGCTGGGGAGATGGAAGTGCATTTGTTATGGTTTTTGGTAGGTATTAACCATTGATGGGCCAGTTCGCGGTGATTCTTTGCATGGATCCCCGTGTTTGTTTCACTTCCTAGCACCCGTTTTCGTGACTGTCAACTCGGTCAACTTGTCCAATGGAAGCTCCAAGGATGCGATTCTCCAAGTGGATATTGGGGAGTACAAAGCAGATTCCCCCAAGTTGGTGCTGTGCAGCAAGCGATGCTTAGCTTATCCTTGGGTCCAGGGGGTCCAGGGACATCCCCAATCCTGGAAGTTGGCCAAGGGTCAGACCGGGTCTGACACTGATATTGTATCCCTATTTTACATTGCATGTTTATCAAAAGTTTATTACATTGTTTGACACTGGATACGTGTTTTTGTCATCACTGACATCATTGGTCAATGGCGTTTGGCAAATGCAAAGTGTATACACAAACATGTACTGTATATACATATATGTATATATATATATATATATAGTTTTTTTTCCTCTGCGGCTTGCCACAGAGCTCGCTGGCTGAACTCTTGGAGAGAGAGAGAGAGAGAGGGAGAGCGTTTTTTTTCTTAATGATGAGGTAAGGTATTGCAAAAATCAACCACCCATCAAGTGTAGCCATAGCAATTTAGGAACCGAGGCCTCGTAGATTTGGATGGCATTGCCCATGTTGCTGCACTGGATGGTGCTAACCAAATGTTCGTTTTCCACTTTCTTTTCCAGAATGGGAACATTATGTTCACCTGAATCCAACTTATAAATTACACTATATATATATACATGTCATACATATATATATATATATATGTGTGTGTGTGCGTGTCTGTTCTTTGCGGGGTATCTAAAGATTAGCAATCGCTGTAGTCCAATTTGCTCGAGCGGTGCCGTTGTCGCAACTCTTTAGGCTCTTAGGCAGGACATCCTGCCCGCTTCAACAGCAGCAAGCATCCTTCAATTCATGGAGAGATCAACATCAACCACCACATGTTATATAATCATATTGAATCATTAGTGCGTCGAAAAGACATCATAATCCTTCCAGATTCATGATATTCATGCCCTCATCTAAACACATTGATTATATAGCCCAAAACCATGGCTTTTCATGGTGTTTCATCCAATGTTTCCCCTGGTGAAATCCCAAACTTGGTACCCTTCGGCCTCCATTTAGTTTGGCATTTCCCAGCCAGCCATGTTTGATTTACATAGGTTAACTATAGGTGAACTGCATAGGTTAACTAGGTGGTTGGTGAAATCACCTTTCAATCAGCATGTTTCCCCCCAAAAAAAACACACAAACATCTCCGTCACCAGGATCATTGCACCTCTTCCGCCCGGGGGGGCCTGAAGGCAGGCGTTTGCCTGAGCTGCCCTTTCGGGACAGTCCCTTGGATATCTTGGATTCTGATTGACCCAAAGATGGAGATTTCACCCCATGGATCCATGGTGGATTTACCAAAGGGATATGGCACAAGATTCCAGGTCAATAAATGGGGCATCTCCGCAGAACTTGCACTTTTTGGGTATCAGATAGTGCCCGGCCCCTGCAAAAGCGGAAGTTTCGAACAAAATGAAATGGCAATATAAGAAATCAATGGCTTATAGGAAAGTCTTTGCCAGAAGCACATCAACAAATGAGCAAATGCTGGTTGAGACACGAGTGAAATGACATGAAAGAATCCATGCACAACTGAACGAATGAACCAATGAACTATTGACTCATGTGAGTTAATTAATCAATGAAGGAGTGATGTAGTCAGTCGATGAAAAAAACATTCGGTGAATCAATGCATCAATCCATAAATCATCATTGAGTCAATGAATCAGCGAATCAATTACTCAAGAGTTCAACGATTCAATGAATCAATGAAGCAATGAATCAGTGAATCAGCAATCAATGAATCAATGCATCACTGCATCACAGTGAACCAATGAATCAATGAACCGAAAAGCCAACCAATCAATGAATCAGTGAATATCATTGAATTAAAGAAACAATAAGTTAACAATTCAACAAGTATTCAACGACGCAATGAATCAGTGAATCAACGAATCAGTAAATCAGTGAATCAATGAATCGGTGATTCAGTGAAACAGTGACCGAATGAATCAAAGAATGAGTGAGCTCGGCTCAGTCGATGAAACAATGAACCCATGAACCAATTTTCCTCCATGAATCAATGCGGTTATCCAACCTCATCCTCCAAATTTTCTTCCAGTGCTTCGATCCCCCTCAATTTTTTAAAAGGGGCCGCAACCACAAGTTATTTAACATGAGTGAATGATTTCACAATACAGTAGTTAGTTGTGGTTCACTAGCTCCAACGTGGCGTTTGAAACCATGCAACAAAGTATTTTGCTGCGAAGCAACATGCAACTGCCATAGGTTTCGCATGGTTTCGCTGAATTGAAGGGAACCCCATGGAACCCCCTTTCCCTGCCCAGGCCGGTCATATTCGGATTTTTGGCATCGCTTCTTCAACTGGCAGGTTGGACCGACACATGAATGGTAGGTTTAACTGGTTGTTGACTAATTAATTATTGGTTTGAGATCATATAATATAGATATTCCATGTTGATCATGTTGCTTGTCGATGTTTCGTGGTTCATGCATATCCCACACCTTCCAACATGTTCGAAGGTGTTTGGTGCAGGGTGCAGTCAGAAAACGGTCGCCATCGATGTGAAGACCGGTGTGGTGATATATAACCAGATGGGGGGCACCGGTTGGCAACCAGATGTTTGGTGGTGTTACCCTCTGGTAAACATATATACCCTCTGGTAATTTAACATAGCTATTGAACATGGCCATTTATAGTGAGTTTTCCCAATAAAAATGACCATTTTCAATAGCTATGTTAAATTACCAGAGGGTACTAACAAAACTATGGAAAATCCACCCATTTTGAATGGGAAAACGGCCACTATTTCAATGGCCATGAAAACCGTAGCAAACTGTTAAATTACCAGAGGGTATGAAATGATGGATTTGGGAGGGTTTATATGGTTGTCCTGCAAGGCGGCCACATGTTTTTTATCAAGTGGGATATGATGATATGTGGGATGTGTTGTAGAAAAAGGCCCTGTGGAAGACAAAGGTCATGGATGTGTGATTAATGATGCCGTACTTCAATGTATATTCATCAGTATTATATTTCTATATTTTCATTGTTGCAGATGTTCAACATATGCAATGTTAAAATATGTTACCCTCCGTTGATGTAAGGTATGGAAAATTGCCCTGCAGATTTGTGCGTGGTTGCCAGGTCCGGGATGAAATCACCCACGCTATCACCACGTTCGCGGGCTTAAAGGAGCGGGATCAGATGGTTGTTTCCTTACGTTTGGGCTGCCCCAAACTTACGGGATCTCCTGAGTTTCCGCAAGTTTGGACGATTTTAGGGTTCCCATTTGAGGACATCAGGTTTAACATTCTTGAAGACATCACTCCCGAGCCTTGACTGAGACTGAGCCTAGTTTGCCGGAGTTTGCTGTTTGAAGTGATGGGATTTAATTGGATTACAACACCTTAAAACCCCATTAAAACCTCCATTAAATCACCATGAAAGGAGCCATCAGCCTCGGGCGATATCGTCTTCCTTCAACGCTGCACAGCGCCTCGGAGGTGACGAGCTACGAGGCGTCATGGAGCTTTAAGCGACAAAGTCATGGTGATTTTATGGTGCTTGAATGGTGTTATTCTTATATCCCATGACGGATCCATGGTGCTGGTATATATGCTAACATGACTGGGCTATATGGATGGGATCCATGTTACGATATATAGCAGCACCATGGATCCTATGGGTATAAATGTATATAAATGTCGGTTCCCGAAAGGCATTTAAGTTCTGATTCTTGGGGTAGATTCAGACATTTCACGGGTAGAGGTGTGCCATCTTCTAGGCGAACTGACCCAAAATGGGCATGTTTGACACGTGTTAATTCATTTAGAATAATGAGATGGGGCAACCCAAAATCCAGGCCCATGTTTACTGAAGCGGGACTCTCTCTCCCTCTCTATATAATATGCATATATATATATATATAATATATGCATCGCTGGGCTAATTGCACGTCGCACAAGATTGCACAAGTACTTCAGGTTTGCTGGTAACAATAATATCGAAATCAAAGAATCTTCCGAGCAACAAATAAGGTATCCCCTGGTATCCATTGATCACCGAATTATCCCGAATTATCCCTATGAAAATGACCATGTTAGTTACAAGCACTATTTTCAGACACACCCAAGTGGAGTCGAAAAGAAATCCTGATGGGGAGATGGTTGTAATTCCACAAAGTGGCCCACCAGATTAACAAGATTCATACACCCCATTAATGTAGATGACAGGTAACTACCATAAATCCAACTTAGGGTACAAACCAACATACATCATAAATCAACCAACCAATATAAAACATATCTGAACTAACCAATCGACATATATAGAAATCCCACTAATAAGGTTTGACCATGTTTCACCAAGTTATACACCAACCAAGCAATACGCGAACGTTCGTGATGCCAAGGATCGACGGCCCATCGCCAACGAACAGGAAGCATTAAGCCTCACACGCACGGCCGCAGTCCTATGGTGATGGCTTTACCCTCTGGTTATTTAACATAGCCATGGAAAATCCACCATTTTTTATAGGTAAACCATCTATAAACCATGGAAAGTCACCATTTTTTATAGGTAAACCATCTATTTATGGGCCATTTTCCATGGCTATGTTAAAAAACTAGAGGGTACCCCATGATGGCTTGAAAGATATGAAGATGTTGAAAGTACCCTCTGGTAAACCTGGTAAACGTTTGCATAACTGATGGGAAAATCACCATGCTATTAATAGGTAAATCAACTATTTCTATGGCCATTTTTTCAATACTTAGCTATGTTTGTTTACCAGAGGGTAACTAAAGTAACCATGATTTGCATCAAATTCTCCTGTTGGATGAAAGGAGGCATTTTGCACACAGGTCGGGTTTCGATCATTGAAGCCTTGCGGCCAATGGAACCAGGCCTTGACAGCTGCCAACAGATCAGAACTGCTCACATCAGTCTGTGGTAGTGCCCTGGCGATGCTGATTTTTGGGGGGTCAACGGGTCAACGGGTCCTTTGGTTTGGTACCTTATTTCTTTTCTCATGAAATGAAAGTGTATATATAATTATATATATATGTAATGTAAACATATATGTAAACAATCTTAATACATGCTGACTATCTAGGAATCTAGGATTTGCCCAACTGTTTCGCTGGGGTATACCATGCCATGTGCTTTTAGGATATTTCGGCATATGGATGGTGAAGGTGTCCCCATATGTCTGAATGTCATCATCCCAACTGACGAGCTCCATCATTTTTCAGAGGGGTAGGTATACCACCAACCAGTTTGCCTTACCTAATTCAACTTCTGATCTTCCTTTGCTTTCTAGAGATCCATTTTGCCATATTGAAAATACCATGACCGTCACTGACCATTTTGGCTGCCAAGAAACTTCCATTCCGTGCCCATGGAGAGGTTACCAGGTTGACCCCCTGAGGTCGCGAAGACTTCTTAGAGCAGATTAGAGAGGCTCGTGAGGGTGAACTCCCATGGTTGCCGTGCTCTCGCAAGGTGATGGTAAGCACTCCAATGGCGAGGGCTTCTGGTAGATAATGTAGATATGTCGAACTAGTTACCGGAGCTTAACAAACCAACTTATAACTGGGGGACACCACCTTGTGGGTAAACCGACTGGAAATTGGTAAGTTAGTTATAGAAGTCATTTAATGGTTTAGATTTCAGAGATGCATGGCCAACACATCCAAGAATTCACTTTTTAGGAGGGTGTCAAAAAAAGGGCTAGTCTTTTCAAACTGGCAGATTGATGTGGCACCCGCAGTTCATAATTGGCAAATGTGTGAGACACTACATAGCAGGCATAGCGAACTATAGCAGTTCAGCAGCACTTGCCAACGTCCCCGTGTACCCTCCGGCAAACTAACATAGCTATGAAAAATCATCATTTTGAATAGCTACAATATCTTTCTGTAAATGTGTTATTTTTTTACAGCTATTATGTTAGAGCATTTTAAAGCTCATTCAGGGTAGTATGCAATAAAGTAAGACCCTGAAATCTACACATTGGTCGGGTTGATGGCAAAAGTTGCCTTGCACAGAGTGAGGGAAACCTCCTCAAAAACATGTTTTGAATTCAATTAAATGCAATTCGGTAATGAAACATGGCAATCGGAAATCCTCTAAAACTGGAGGTTTTATACTGGGACAAGAATCTTTAAGTGGGGGATTGGTATACCAATTCATATGCCAATGTTTCCATTTTGCCCACCATGTCACCTTTTTGAAATGATTGAAGGGACAAAGTGCAAGGATTTCCTCATGGGTCTCAGCCATAAAACATTGCAGTTTTTTTTTGATCAATCCATTGAAAGCCAAGACAAGACAAAGTGGAATTGCCAAAAATCTGGATGCTTCAACCCACATGTTCAGATCACCAACTATATATCATTGATATATCCCATTGTCATCCTTTAACCCATATAAAACAGATCTAAAACTGGTTGGTGGTTTGGAACATGAATGTTATTTTTTCAAAAAAAAATGGGAATAATCATCATCCCAACTGACTTTCATATTTTTCAGAGGGGTAGGTATACCACCAACCAGTATTTATCACTTCGAACCACCCAGATGCGCACGGCGCGGCTGGTCATCGGCGCGCACGGCGGGGCCTTGGCCAACTTGCTCTTCGCACCCAAAAATGCAGGCGGGACACGAACCGAGGGTGCATACCCTCTGGTAATTGCACAAAAAACGGTGGAAAATCACATAAAAGCACCATTTTGAATGGGTCAAGTATTCACAAATGGTCCATTTTCGCTATGTTAGTTTACTGGTGCATAACTTGGTTCAGGTACCCTCGGTGTCAAACATAGCACAGGACTGATTCCCCGAACTAGATTGGAGGTTTCGATTCTATGACTTTTTTTCCATTGCATTGATTGCTGGAGGGTTACATAGTGGAGACCCTAGAGATAGCTAAGTTGGCTTATAAAGCCAATGAAAACTAGAGTTATGTTGGTATCAGCAACCACCATCAACCAACATAAGTATATAAAGCATAGTTATTGGAGTGATGTTCACAAACTTGGCTTTCTTGGCCCCACATCGTCACATCGTAGTGGCTGCAGTAAGCCCAATTAAACATCACTTGCTACACCTACCTGGGATGTTGTCAGAAATGTCTCAGCGCTGTGCTTTTTTTGGGGGTTGATATTTCCTGTACTATGTTACCCCCATGACCTTTTCCAAAAGATACTACGAGAAAGCCATGAGTTATTGGAGTAATATTGGAGTTTCATATACCCTCTGGTGAACTAACATAGCAATGGAAAATCACCATTTTTAATGGGAAAATCCACTATAAATAGCCATTTTCCATTGCTATGTTAGTTCACCAGAGGGTACACCAATCTTAGCTGGGGCACCATCTTGGTCGACACCCGGCAGTGTCTTTATTTTTTTTCGTCATTATTTTGAAGACACTGACAAAGTTATAGAATACAGGAAAAAACTGGTAGTGACATCACACAATTAAAAACAATTTCTGTGTATGAGCTCTATCAACAGTTTCCTGAGCGCAATGGATAGCAGTTTTAAGGACCTCACCACAGATGCGGCTCACATATTCATAATGAAATGGGGGTTCGGGTTTAACCCCAGCGAGTGTTTCAGATTCAAAATTCTTAAAACAGGGGATCCCTAAACCATCCTAAACCCAATAATTAGGTCATAGGCCCATAGGTTTCAACATGTTTCAACACTAATTAACATAGCTTAATGACTTGGATTAGGATGATTTCGGGGGTACCCTCATGACTTCGGAAACTTCCCTCCCAGTCGGAGTGACCCTTCTGCACCGCGGAAACGTTCGGCAGGTGTTCTGGAGTTTGTGGGCACCGCTGCGGCACACGCTGGGCTGGCAGGAGAGTTCGCTGGCCGTGTTGGAATTCCCATGTGAGCAGAGTTTTTTTTTACAAGTAAAAATTTATATGAAAGTTGACCTGCACATGGTTGGATGTAGGCAGTTTGCTGGGGTGCGTAGGCTGGCGTAGGCATATTTTGCTTCATTTTGCAGCAGACGCCGCGTAGGCGACCGCGGATTCGACGAATTTTGCAGCCTGTGGGTCAAGATTGAAGGGTCTAATGAGTGTAGCTTGATGCGGCATGTGAAATTTCCGCTGTCCAAAAAAACACAAGTAATTAGAAGATAGCAACTGTTTTGCTGAGAAACAAAAGCTAATGGAACTATTCCGTTCCCTTTTCTGCAGAGTCTCAAGCCTCGAAGTTTGCATGGCCAAAATCCGAAAA
>Ga0126342_10001559_pt1 | contig 32741 bp, 30 predicted proteins | sample Cyp1metagenome_FD_92528 | JGI IMG/M metagenome (GOLD analysis project Ga0126342, IMG submission 92528) | Coral microbial communities from Lord Howe Island, Old Settlement Bay, Australia - Cyphastrea 1 metagenome | ecosystem: Host-associated > Invertebrates > Cnidaria > Coral ...
ATATGTATATATATATATATGTATATATGTATATATATATATATATATATATATGTATATGTATATATATATATATGTATATGTATATAAAGGCACCACACAGAAAGGACTTCTTGATCAAGACGAAAGGGATACTTCAGAAAAGAATTGGGCTTTAAAATTGGATTTTGAGGAGCCAAAACTGCAATTTTTTGCAACACTTGGCGTGTTCAACAAAGAGGACTTGGGGTTTTAAACAACGTCCCTTGTGACTCGACTTGACCAATATAGCATGGTGATATAGCCCCAAATACCAAGATCCGTCTTATCAAACATTCATTCGCGGCTCCAAACCAGTGGAGTTGGGATGATCCTCAGTGAGTCAACTAAGCTCTTGGGGTCTCTGTGCCATTTGTTTGGTCGTAGAGACTTGGATCGCAAAGAAGGATGATGATGATGATGATGAGGAGGAGGAGGACGACGACGACGACGAGGACGAGGACGAGGACGACGACGCCGGCGGCGGCAGCGGCAACGACGGCAGCGACGACGGCAGCGACGACGACGACGGCGGCAGCGACAACGACGACGACGGGGACAACGACGACGACGGCGACGACGATGACGATGATGAGGAAGAGGAGGACGAGGACGAGGATGAAGACGAACAAAGACCGTGATGTTGATGTCAATGCTTGTAGTGGTGAGAAGAGGTTGAAGTCCCAGGGGTCATAGCAACTTCATGTACGCATGGGAGGTATTGTTCACAACGAAGTTGCTCATATGTTGATACCACTTCTTGCGATGAGTTGCTATATACAGTTCTTCAAGAAAAAACTCAAAGTTCTCCTATTGGACATATTGGCAAGCAGGAAGCCGAGTTCTTTTTTGCAGTCATGAAACAGATGGACGAGTTTGCCGCAACTTGGACTTGAAACGCACACTTGTGAGCCCTTCAAATGAGCAGTTATGGGGCAAAACTTATAGCTGGTTTGTGAAGGCTCCAGGAAATTGGGTTGGGTCTCTAAATAAACTTTAGGCTCCAAATTCTGCATGTTGACTCAACCGACCTTTTAATAGAGATTCTGTTGCTTCAGTCTGTCGCCAACGTGTTCCCTGCAAAAACGTTGGAAACTTGAATTATCACCATACTTGCTTTCCATTTTTGGGACTTGAACTCACAAGTTCAGGACAATGTAGGTACACTTTGCGAGGCATAGGTTTGATATTTTATGAGATTGAGAGAAAACATGGATCAAAATATTGCTTAATCCCACCAAATGTGAATATTTACAGGAAATCCATGGAAATCCATGGAAATCCATGGAACCCTGCCAATCTGCTCCAGTCCCAGTTGAGAAAGCCAAGGCAAAACCGAAGAAAGAGGCGTCTACCCCGTCTCTGCCATCGTCTCCGTCCAAAGCCGCTTCACCGACACCAAGTTGAGGAGTCCGGTGAAATCGGGGCATGGTCAAGCCATGAGTCAAAATTTTCTGGGAGGAGTCCCTCTGAAAAAGGAATTCTCGGAACACCTCTTGTATCACAGATTTTTGGTTGCTAATGTTGCCCTGGCGCAGCAACATTTTGACTCAGACGCAGCCGCAAATCTTCCAGGTGCCTTGGGCACCTTGTAAGAACGTGCACTTTGCCTGTGCTCATTTGTAAAGCAGTGAGCCTGTGATCCCATCAATTGTCCGAGTACAGTGGTCCCTCAATTGATTCGAAAAGACATCCCGGACCTGACCGTCAGCGTGGAAAAAGCTGCACTGCGCAGACGCTGTGGTTGATCCTTGAAACCGCTCAAAGTGTCCCAGCACCACTGCGAACATGGCCTGCGTGCTTGAGGCAGCGGTGCTGCCTTGGTTGTTCCTCGTCCATTGCAGAGGCCGTTGAAACATGGAATGCACATGGGGTGGAATGCGGCGAATGGCGTGGCAGATCCCGCAGTTGGGGAGACTCAAATCTTCATCAGTTGCCATGAAAACGGCTGCGATGATTCGTGCCAATCTGGGTCCACTCATGAATGATCCAAGCAAAGTGCCCGTCTCAAAATGGATGAACCCCAGGAGTAAGGGACTTGTTGGGCATGGCTCGGGCAGGTCCTGTTGCACTTCGACACGCAGAGACCCCTTGGAATCGCCTGAAAAAGGAAGTGCCACGCGGATTTTTCGTGATTTTCGGTGGCCTAGAGCAGGTTCACTACAGAAATGGAAGAGCAGGGTACAGCGACTTTTACAATGCCCGGCCCATCGGGGTTTCTTGAAAGTGAAAATTGGGGAGACTAGGAATCCAACGGATGATAGCTTTTAGACATTACCTGTCTGCAGGGTTGATGCAAGTCACGGTGTGAAGCGGCACACAACTTGTTGTTGTGCTTGGCATATGAGTCTCCACTCGCGCAGGCCAAGACAATAGCAGTGCCTGTGTAGTTGCACGCTGATCCCTCAGCCGCAGTGAGTCTACGGACTCCGTGCAAGTACAGATGCGAATTTGGCTTGCGAAACTGTCCAAACTTTCCCGTGAAAAAGTTGGGGCAAATAACCCAAATATATTCACTGTAATTACGGTGTGAAACAACACCACAACATGAAACGACCCACAGCCATTTCAAAAGTGCCTTTTTAGGGATCTAAACAAAGAGATGGGTATGGGTCACAATCCTGGTACCCTGGATGTTGCACCATAGCTGGACACAGCTGGCATTTTTTTGCTGCAAGTTCATTTGATGTTCCCGGCACAGCTGTACCCACTGGCCAGATCCAAAGGTCGATATTCCGTCGAAGCGTGTGCACGCTTTCTGGACCTATATGGTGGAGCCCCAAGACGCTCGGGAGGGCTGAAGCGTCTGCACGCCTGGCCATTCGGGTTCGATGGAATCCCCGAAGATTCATTCCAGTCATTTTGCTATTCGCTTTAGTTGATCTTCGATGATGACAAAATCCACAGGTTTTTGTTGCTCAAATCCTTCAAATCCCCCGAATTCTGGTTCGTTGAGAGCATCATTTTGCCATTTCTGGCAATTTCCGATCTTCATCCATCATTAACCACTATAACTATAATGAACCATTATCATGAACCATGGCTTTTAACCATGATGAACCATCTTTATGAACAATTATGAACCCTTATGAACCATCAACAATAGCCTCTGGGCTATTGAAAATGGCCATAGAAATAGTGGAATTACCATTCAAAATGGGTGGATCTTTCCATAGTTATGTGGCTGTTTGCCAGGCCGGGTAGTTGCAGCCAGAAACGTCTCCGAAGGTTCCAGCCGAGCCGCTGCTGCAGTGTTGACCCGCCGTTGCGCCTTCGTGGCGCAAGCCTGTGAGGGATCCCAAAGTCCCATGATTTTCGGGGGGGTTTTGCCAGCAAAATGGGGATTTTCCACCGGAATTAGTGGAATGTCATGGGTTTTTTAAAGCCAAGAATATCATGACATTCCCATAAATGTTTAAATGACATTCCACTAATTCCCATGATATTCCACTAATCTGATTTCTTAGGGTTGTTTGAAGATTTTGAGAAAAAACACAACATTGGTGGTTGAGAACATGTCTTTTTCCGAAAATAAACTGGCAATGATTTGGGGACGATTTTTGGACACATCTATATTTGGGGACCAACATTTGACCAAATATAGAGACGGCTGTCCAACAAGCACATGTAAGAAAGATGGTGATTGAGCCAACCTAATTAATATATAGACCATATAGATTCATATAGATATAAATGATATAAAGTAAAGGCCAGAGGGCACAATTTCGGTCTGAATAGTAAAGCATCTCATTCTTGGGTACCCACACTGAGTTGTAGTGAAGTTTATCCATGGTACCTTACTTACCAGCTGCGCAGTGGGGGTGGTCGTCCTAGTTGGGGGTGGCGTAAGATAGAACCAGTAAGGATTCTGATACAAACCGCGGTATCTATCTATCTATCCTATCCTATCCTATCGTATCCTATCGTATCCTACCTATATATATAATAATATATATATACAGATGATGTATTCAATTATTATCAATTATGTATATATGTATATATGTATATATGTATATATGTATATATGTATATATGTATATATGTATATATGTATATATGTGTATATGTGTATATGTGTATATGTGTATATGTATATGTATATGTATATGTATATGTATATGTATATGTATATGTCTACCGAACATCATTGGGCTGATGGTCAGCTGGAATTTTTGTGGTTGTTTTGATCTGTTGCTGGCAGGTCTCGGCATTTTCAAGAATGACACCGACAACAAGGTGGTTGGGTCCGATGCCAATTTTTAGTGTCTAATCCAAGTGATCCATGGGATTTTGCTCCAGGTTTGAAGAGGTTGCGAATTATGAGGGCTTGGCATTTTGGTGATTCACGTGACATTGCCTTGGGGATCAAAAAGGGGCCCTTTGATCGAAAGCAGCGATTGACTCCATGTCTGGCCGCAACCGAAGGGGTACTTGTGAAGTGCGAGAAGTGAATGATCAATAGGGACAAAAGACGTGGACTGCAATGAAGTTTCACACGTGTTTCACCCTACCTGGCCCTACCTGATGGATTCCTTGATTTTGAGATGTTGGCTACTTGGCCATGTTCCTACTGTTCCTACAAGGTCTCGGTGTCTGAAGTGGTTCTAATCTATGGATCGGCCGTGGGCCCTTCATCGCAGCAGGTCGGCCTCAATGCTTTGAATTGCTTGTCAGTGACTCAGTTGATCAAAGCACCGCTTTGGAAAAAAACATATACACCAAAAACATTGATATGGAACACCCAAAGGTGTGCTATTTTCCAGTGGCAAATTCATCTTTCCTGCCAGTTAAATTTGCATTTTCAAACCCAACTCTTGCGGTTTTTATGTTTGTGGTCAAGCAACAACTTCAGCCATCGGTCCTCTTGTGCTGAGGCTCAATGCCCTGGAGGTTCCCAACATGCCGCTGCCTTCTTCGTCTTTGGGCAGCTGGTCTCAAGTAGTGAGGAGGTCTTAAAAACAGTTGATAGATGAAGGGGCATAATAATATAGATTGTAACAATAGTACTGATCGTACGGATAATGATAACGTTAAGATGATAAGGTTAAGGTGATAATGCTAAGGCGATAATGCTAAGATCATGACACTAAGATGAACATTTAAGATGAACATTCAAGATGATGATGTTAAGATGAAAATGTTAAGATGATGATGTTAATATGATGATGTTAAGATGAACATTTAAGATGATGATGTTAAGATGCATTTTTAAATATTTTTAATATGATGCTGTTAAGATGAACACTTAAGATTATGATGTTAAGATGAACTTTTTAAGATTAGTATGTTAAGATGATCTTGAATTGATGATGTTAACATGTCAATATGATAGTGTTAAATTGATGATGTTAAATGATGTTAAATTGATGATGATAAGACAATTATGTTAAGATGATAATGTTAAGATGTTAAATTGATGATGTTACATGGATGATGTTAAGATCATTATGGCAAGATCATAATGTTAAGATGATGTTAATATGATAATGTTAAATGGATGATGTTAAGATGATGTTAAGATGATGTTAAGATGATGTTAAGATGATGTTAAGATGATGTTAAGATGACGTTAATATGATTATGTTCATGATGATGACGACGACGACGACGACGACGGACCATGGCGAGTTGGATGACCTCATGGCCAGCTGCCGAGGTGATGAGCTTCTGCGAGAGCCTGGAAGCTCAACTGGAGCTCCCAACTCACCTTCCGAGACATTGGGTCATTGGGGGTAACAAAGCTGGATTATCCATATGGCTATGGATCAATACCTATTAATACCATTTTTAATGGGATGAACATCCATTTACCAGCTATTTTGATGTTCACCAGGGGTACAAGGTTTTGACACACTGCCATATGAGCCTTGGCATTTTCCCATCTTAAGGTACCATTGGGCGACTGGTAACAACTGGCCAAAAAAGTCGGGAGTGTGACATGAAAACAGCTCGAGCTGTAAACACTGCGCCTTTTTGCCATCAAATTCATCGGGGTTTCCTACAGATTTCCCGTGAAAACCAATGCTGGGATTCTCCTGTGGAAACCAGACCGGCAACTTGGCAAATGGTTGCTGCACTGTCACAATCAAAACAGGACCTCAAGCAATCTCTCTCGAGAAATGATGATCAGCAAGGGGAACAATCCCCAAGTTGGACAAGAATTCGGTATTTCTTCCTTTTTCCTTGAGACATTCTATGGGAAATGAAGTTGATGCCCGATATTGGTGAATGTGTCCGATTTTTGTTGCTTGACACATGTCTTTTACTGGGCTAAGTCGCCATTTCTGCTGGTGAAATTACACCTTTCTCTGACGAAATAGCTATTCTTGATGACATCCTCCAGTGAGGTTCAGCTTCCATTTTTGTCTCCTCCATTCTTGTCTCATTTCCCGCATCCTTCTGGGTGTCCAGTGCCCTGCAGAGGTTGAAACTGCGTCACTCGCGGTTGACGGCAGGACAGAGTTCCATGCTGCACAAGGTCTTGGCCGTCCATGCCTCGGGAACTGACGCCTGGAATAATGCGACTTTTTGGATGATTCTTTATCCCCTACCCCGCAAAAAACTTGGCGGATTTTTTTGGAGATCTTGAGGAATATGTTTCAACTTGACAAGTTTTGGAGACTTGGGGATGTTTCCAAGATGATGGTGGATTTTTCACATAATTTTGATTTTCCATCTTTGGTTCTCTTCCTTCAAAGGCGCATCTGCCATGTCTGTTGGTTGTTTGGAAAGACCAGGTGCTGGCCGACGCGCGTGCGGCACAAGGGGCTGCAGAACCAGGTTGTGGTGGGCCTTGACGAAGGGTTGGTACAATTCCACAGTTGCTTGGGAAGATCCATCTTCTTGAAAGAAATGGCCGATTACATCACAGTTTTACCCAGCATTTTGTAGATCATTTTCCCGAAAAAACAACCACACCTATAGGTTTTCCACATTTTTCCACATTTTTTTTTGGGAACAGGATGGAAGAGGTTAGCCCAGTATGAAACGTTCACACCGTTAGACCCCTTGGGCCCAGGTGAAGGTCCCATAGGTTTGGTGCTGGAGCTGCGAACTCGCCTCCTGGGCACCCTGCAGCGTCCCAGATGCCCAGCGGCGCGAAGGTCACATATTCACCAAGAAGAAAGGGATCGAATCATAATGGTGATTATATATATATATATTGATTATAGATTAAATTATATTATATATTGATATATATATAGATATATATTGATGTGTATATATATATATATTGATTAAATTGGGATATTCAGGAGGAAACACTTATTTGAAATCGTGATTTCATTTGGATGAAGTCTGGTGACGCCACTGGAACGATGCTACAGAGGGGAATGATTCCTCCTTTGCATGGCCTTAGTTCAGCTATTTTTAGGCTGGTGAATTACTATCAGATACTATCACTAATTACTAATAATATCTAATGATCATTATCATTCAGCCAGATTTTTGGGATGTGAAACCTTACCAATTACTAATAATTATTATCATTCAGCCAGATTTTTGGGATGTGAAATTGCCTTACCTCCTTACCTTCAAGTGGTTGTTGGATGTTTTTCCGGAACTCTGTTGGTCAACGTTTGGGTGGTTTTTTGGATAGATCCCAATGGACCCAAGGAACTGACTTTCGTGGCGGGGCCGTGGAACATGACGCGAGCCATTCAAAACACCCGGCCGTTGATTGGTTTACCCATAGGAAAACCATAGGAAAATGGAGGTTTACCCTGCAGATACAGTGATTTACCATAGGAAAATGGAGGTTTTAATGGGAAAACCATAGGAAAACCATAGGAAAATGGATGTACCCTCTGGTAATTTAACGTAGCTATGGAAAGATCCACCATTTTTAATGGGAAAATCCACTATTTCTATGACCATTTTCAATAGCTATGTTAAATTACCAGAGGGTACCCGGTTGTTGGGGATTATGAGCTAAGCCATACGAATGGGAAACCTATCAATCAACTAGTATAATGAGATGTGCTAGGGGTATTTTTACATGGCTCAAGATGATGCTTCCCATCACAATAGTTGCCAGGACAGTATCTGAGCACAGATGGGGAGATATTCAAAGAGCTGGTGATTTCCGTCATGCTCTCTTGAAAAACGGAAATCATCGGGGATTTGGTGTTCACAACTTTTTGGACACAGCCACCATAGTTGTTCCCACGTTTGGCTTTGATGGATTTCCCTCTTCTTGTTGATCCATTTTGCGGTATTTTTGGATATTTTTGGTTTAAAATCTCCTCTCTCTGCTTCGCGAAAATCAATCCCCAACGAACATGACATTTTTCTTCTCCAAAAAAGGTGTATACCATCATTCTCTGGAAAATCTGAGACAGCGACTTCGGGGTACGCTATTTTTGGACAACCCTGCGATGAATGTTCCAAGGTGAGACCACTTCGTCCAAGCCCACCCTGGAATTGGTGGCAGGTTTGCTGGAGGCTTGTAGCATACTGCCAGCATCCCAGTGATGAGTTTCTTGTGTGACTAGAGTCGGGGCTGGTGACCACTGCTGGAAATCCAAATTTGGCAATGGACAAACAGCCCTTACTTGCTTATCGATATGTATATATATATGCACACATATTGATCCGATATTTGATCATGTTCCTACACACAAAAATACTCGGTTTTTAGTGCCAGTTTTGACTGCCAGAATGTGACGCTTCCTCTTGTGGCGACTGGCACGGAATCCACCAATGACACGGTTGATGTGGTGACGTCCTTTTTCTGTTGGTTGGTTGCTAGAGGGTTTTCCCCATTCAACAGCTTCAACAGCCAATAGGTAGCTGATCATACATTATATACCAAACGGGCCCCTATTGATGTGGTTTGATGATTTGGGTCTTACTATGTCTTACTCTTTTCTTGCTCTTGCACAACAGTAAACATCCCATAAACATCCCATCACTGGTCCTTCATTGGGATGGCATTTTACATTCATTTTACCCTTTCTGCAATAGCATGGTTTCTGGGGGGTGTTGAACAGTTAAAACATGAACGGGGATGGGATTGGTAGGTCAAGTCTGGTATCTTTATGCCGAGATCACCCAGGCTCCGGCGGCACGCGGATGGCTTTTCGGAGGACGAGTTGCCTGCTGAGACGGTTTGCTCAAACGTGGCTATTTAAATGGGAAAACACAGCCAGAAATGAGGTATTTTTTATTGCCATGTTTGATTGCCAGAGTAGTAAAACTGAGAGCCAGTATTATTTCCTGGTGGCGATTTGTTGGGCACCAGTATGGATTTGGCTAATACTAATCATCATTTGCTCCATTTTATTTTAAATTGCCATTGGGAGTATTCCCCGATTTCCAGACAAACCAGTATTATGTGGGTAAGTGGACCCTACACATCGAATTGGCTATGTCACTTGGGGCTCATGCTACCCTCCGACAGTTGCCGATATTTTTTGGGGACCTGAGCAGTGGGATTCGATTTGCACTTCCGTTGCATAATTTAAAAACCCATATGAGGCACTAGATCAGATGTCACCCTGGGTAAGAACTAGTGTGGCCTGAAAGGAAAGCAGGAGATACGCAGCAAAGTGTCTTTCCAAAGATAAGTCACACATGCGATGGGTTCCTTCCATAATTTAGTAGGATATTTAGGATAGAAAGTGATGAGATGATGTTATGCCGCGATGTTACTCAGCCGTGTAAGTCTGCACACATGCCAATATAAAGTTGTAGGTATTTTATATTGATATTGTAGATGTGTTGTTGTTGAAGTTGATGGTGGCGATGATGGTGGCGATGATGATGACGATGACGATGACGATGATGATGATGATGATGATGATGATGATGATGATTGATGATGAACATGTGTATTGGCAGCCGCTCTTTGGAAGGAACCCTTCGCAAGGGTTTCGGGGAAAAATAATATGCCCTAGCCATTTTGGGTGTCATTTGTTGGGGCAGCTCTGCTTGAGGTTGGTGAGATTGTACAACATTGCTACCTCGGTTGCTTTGACGGAGGCGCAGAAAACGTTTCTGTAGTTCAATAGGGACGTGTAGCAAAGAACATGGCATTGGCATGTATCCGTAGGAGTCATGGCCACTCTTGGACGGAGGGGCAAATTGTGATCTTTGGGAATTCATGAGGTGTCATGGTTTCTGAATTGGGAACTCTTGGAAGTAAAGAGTGGAAGCCACTGGGATACAAAGGCTTCAATCTTTGACCGAATATTGCCAAGTACAAAGGTGGGTATGAGTCAAAATCGGAATACCACCAATTAGGAGGTTTAAGACTAAGATGCACTCTGTGTCAGATCCATTTTTGTTGGTTAACTTGCCATATTTGGTGGTTTTTGGCTGAATGTTTGTTGGTCATTACTTTAAAAAACATTGTTGCTCAGATACCCATTCTGCATTCTGTGGTTGAAATCCTTTTTTTGGTAAACTACACATGTTAATATTATGCCTATTCACATTTTTTTCCGCTGAATTCCATCCTGTGTATAAACCATTTTTTCTATTGAAACCAATTTTCATTGGTGAACATCTTTAATCTCCCGTTTTCCTGGTTAGGTGAACAGCCTCAATTTACAAGGGTAACCACAAAATTGGGCAAACAGCCCGCACACAAATTTTCCTTCAGTTTTTTCAATTTGCGATTCAATTTTAGTTTTCTGGGTCCTGAACCCCATAGGTTAGAATCAGATAGTTATACCCCTGGCAATCCCCAAGTGGATGATATTTCCCGTTAAACCATCCGGAAATCCCATTCACATCCATTCCATTACGGATAAAAAAACGACGGTCCGACGTTTCCGAATCCGAGGTTGGCCATTAAATCACTATTACCCATGACGGATCCATGGTGCTGGTATATATGCTAACATAAAGGGGGTATATTGATGGGATCCATGTTACCATATATAGCAGCACCATGGATCCTATGGGTTATATCCCATAACAATCTATTAAATCATATTAAATCCATTTTTTCCAGTTATTTCACATGATTTTTCTGGGTTGCATCCGAGTTTCAGTTCGATCATCGGTTTCTGCATCATGTTAGGTTCATGTGTTTGGCTTGATACATGGTCGTTTTACTGTAAGTGGGCTGCTGGGTCATATGCAATCCAAGTGTTTCTGATGTCCAAGTTTTTCCAAGTGTTTCTGGGTACCCTAACAATTATCAGCTGGTATTACCATTTAATCACCATTAAATCTCATTAACTCACCATGAAATCCCATGAAAATTCATTAAAGTCAACATTTTTGAATGGTAAACCGTTAAACCTCCACAAGTAAAGTTTCTTGGACAATACTCACCACCTTCCCATCTTCGCTCTCAGACGGCAGCAGCCACGCGGCTGGGTCCGCGGAGGGCGGCCTTGCGGTTATTTCAGGCGCTGGAAGCGGTGAAATCACCATAAGTTTTGAGGTTTTGAGCTGGGAACATCCAATAGAAATGGAGGTTTTTCGGCTGGGAAAATCAATAAATGGTGGATTTTCCATAAACGTCAATGGTTGATGGGGGAATTTATTGGGACTTAACTTAACCATGAATTATGGAGGTTTATGAGGTTTTAACTATCAAAGATATGGGGATATAGTTGATAAATACCATGGTTGATCGGTTCATTGGTTGGGACTTGTACTACCTAATTTATTGGGAATTTTGAACTAAACCATCTTAGGGAATCCTAGAAACCAACTAGTAGAATGAGATGGGATAGGGCTTTTTCAATAGCTCATGTGGGTGGATTGGAAACACCAGGATTCGCTGGAAAAAAATAAACCAAAATTAGAAAACATGCAGCGCACCCACAAATAACATTTATATAGTTTGTATCTGGCCGGAATCTTGGATAGCTAGTGTACTACTTCAATCTTTTGCTATAAATAGAGGGAGATTTCCTAAGCAGCTAAACATTCATTTTTTTGCTGGGTATCAAAGATTGGCCATGGGTACAGTGTTTGAGGATAAAACCACGGTTTCAACTGTAAACAAATCAATTGAATCAATCTATTGAACAGGGGATTTCTGTTGGGAAACTCCAAGAGGATTTTATAGATCTATAAAAATTGGAGGTTTGAGCAATGAACGGTGGGAACGGTGCCAAAAAAAGAGGATTTGTCCAGCGACAAATATGGATTCTGCCATTGTCGATTTAAGCTGAAACAGGGAGATATACAGTAGGTTGTTCTATTCTTTTTGGCAAATTCGAATGGCAGTGAACAAACACGACATTTCCATAGAAAACCATTTTAGATAGATGGATTTTCATGGATTTTCCGCTTCCAAGCTAAGCCAGAGGGTACAGTAAATGACGGTATCAGTTTTGTTCCCCTTAAATGGTTTGTTTTCGGTTGCTATGATACTTTGCCTTGCACCGAAGCTTTAGGTACAAGGAAAACGGGGCAGAAATGCTGAAATCATCATGCCGTGTGATTTCACTTGATTTGCATCGATTTTCTGTTGATTGGCTAGGGTTGATCTAAAAACCTTGCTTCATCGATTAGGGTCAGCTAGTACTTGGGGGTGCTGTTCCAGGTGCGGAGATATAGCCATAGTTATAGGCATAGGCTTGGGGTAATATCCCAACTTATGGAGGTTATCACTATTGTTATATCCATTTGTAACACCAACTGCCAAGTAAAGATTGGCGTTTCCTGACACCGGGCGTCGCCATGTGAGGACCACGCCCTGGTGTTTCGTCGACTCTTTGCGCGAGAGGTCACCTTCCTGTTGGGTCCTGTTGGGTGGGCAATTCAGAGTACGACTTGCACTCCATCTTGGGTAGATCACATTGGGATGGCAAGTAGGAATTCTATGGAATTGTGGAATACCAAAATACGTTGGGATAGCAATTTACATCAACGGACATTCAGATTACAATTCTTGGGGAGGCACGTTGCGAAACATTGCGAAATTCTGACCAAATTGGTTGATCTTCGTTGGAAAGCCTTATTGATCGTGGGCTTACTGTAATGGAGTTGACAAACATATGGTGTGATTTCTTTGAACTTTTGAGATACCATCAGGCACAGTCACTGCCAGAGACAGAGGCACGGTGGGCATTGCATTGCTGCACATGTTTTTGCATGGTTTCTAGTCCCTCTGTTTCCACAAGAATAGAGGATAAGTCTGGAAACAATCTGGGGAAGATTCATAGGAATCCATAGGAAATCCATAGGAAATCCATAGGAAATCCATAGGAAACATCAAATAAACATCATTCCGCGGAATCCAGAGGAAATGCCAGGTGTAAAGATCCAGGGCATTTTTCCCTTCTGCCACCGTTTTTGGCAAAGGCAAGAAAGCCTGGTGACGAATCGCTTGCTGCTGGGATGCCCAAACGCTGATGCTGATGCTGTTGGGATGTCACCGGGGGTTTTAGAACCATTTTAACCTCTCTATGTATGCATCGTTTCCAACTTTGATTTGCATATCCCAGCATACCCTCTGGTAAACTAACATAGCTATGGAAAATCACCATGATTCATAGTAAATAAATCAACTATCAATGGCCATTTGCAATAGCAAACTGTTAGTCATTACCAGAGGGTATCCCCAGGTATACCCTCTGGTCATTTAACATAGCGAACTGGAAAGATCCACCATTTTTAATGGGTAAATCAACTATTTCTATGGGCAATTTTCAATAGCTTTTTGTATGTTTACCAGAGGGTATGCATCGTTTCCAACTTTGATTTGCTTAAAGAAGAGCCCCAAAATTTGGTGGTCAAATCAAATAATGCCCAATGATGTTTTTTGCCGCATCCAATTTGGTTAAAACCAAGACTGACTGACATATTTGATTTGGATTTGGACACCAAGTCATTCCACATGGGTCGAAGTTCTGCGCTCAAAGGAGTCGCCGTTGCTGAACAAGATGCTTGCCAGGTCCTCAGGGGTTGATAGATATTTATCGCCTCGCAAAATTGGTTGGACCGACCTCACTGGTAAAGCATCCTATTTGTGCTGCCCGCTTTGGACACTGACATGTTCACCAAATTTCACCAATAGGTCTCCCTATCAAAACAGAAGGTCTTGGGCTTTGGATCTGTGGCTGGTCAAAAACTATCAGCATGCGGCGCCTTGCTGCTCATGGTCCACCTTTGTATGTTGGACCAGGTTGCATGGCGATGGCGGCAATCAAAGGGATCACGGGATATGGATGAAATGATACACTGTTTCCTGTCGGGACTCAGGTTTCCCGAACTTTTCCAAACCATGAAATGAGGGAGACCCATTTTTCTAAACCAGACAAATTTATATATATATATAATATATATATAAATTATATATATATAATATATATTATATATATTATATATATTATATTATATATATAACTATTTGAATGAATATTATCCCAAGAATTTCAGACAAATCCATTGAGATCCGAGGGGGGTTTTTCCAGTGCTGAGGCCTCCACCACTGCAGGGCAAGCTGACGTGGCAGCTGCCGGTCGCGGCATGCTGGACGCCGTTTTGCGGGTGGGGATCCCAGGGGTTGAGGGTGCTTCAACCAGCCACCAACTGCTAAAAATCTATGGGGTTTTAAGCGAAATAGGAGATTTTTACCAGTAAAAATATGGTTTTTGGTAGTATGAAATTCCCAAGATTATTTCAGCTTTCATCTTTCACACATGCTTTCACCAGGAATTGTTCATTTTTTTCCCCGCAGCTCTGTGCTCAGCTTAACGAACTCCATATCGTTTACTTTTTCAATAGTTGAACCGTTTGAACTTCTGTGGCCATGGCCTTTCTGCTGGCGCTTTTCGTCATCGAAAGCGCTGCGTTGGAGGTGGCCAGGTCCAGCAGGTCCGGCTGTCCTGGTGGCCAGGTGCCATGGCCCACGGGGCCCACGGGCTGTGAGGAGATGGGCCCAGCCAAGGAACGGGCCATGAAGTTTTTGGAGGAAAACATGCCACCCTGGGATGTGATCAACAAGGGTACCTTGAAACCTGGAGTCCGAATTAAGTTGAGGTGCTGTCAGGTGCTATTTTCTTTTTTTTTCAGACATTTCCCCATTTGATCCCATTTGCTTGTGAATTGTATAGATATCACACTTTGAAGACTTGAAGCTCTTGGAGGGCTTCAAGCTCAGCTTCTTTTGTTTGTTGATTGTTATGAGATTTGTCACCATTTCTTTTGGTTTGATGTAAGTAATTCTGTCTTTTATTTTCCTAAAATCTTTGATTTTTAGAGTTCACTATTTGTGGAAGCTGGTTTTTGTTTTTTTTCCTCATGAAGCAACTTCCAGGAAGCTGGGAATTCTGCCCGCAACAGTTCAGCAGGCCTTACAGGTCCGGCAAAAGTTCTCTTGGGCTGCTAAGGTGCCAGAGGAGGTGTGGAGGGATTATGTGCTGCCCTATGCCAGCGTCAATGAAGCCAGGTGGGGTTGGCTTGAAACCTCGATTTTTTCCACATGTTCAGGGGATTAAGAACCTTTAAGAACCATAAAACCCAGCTGTTTTGGTTGGTGTTTGACCCATACACGTCAGGTCATTTTCCATGGTTTTCCGCCAATTTTTTCCACAAGTGAGTGGGCGAAAAGCCATAAACATCAGCTATCAAAATGGTGTGAATTCCTGGGTACTAGGGTTGTGACCCTCAGGTCTGACTGGAGACGTTTGCTGTTTCAGACGCTCAACATGTCGGACGACCCGTCCAAAAGCCTGGGGGACGTGGCGATGTTCGTAAACGAGCACTTGTGGCGCTTGCTGAATCCCAAAAAGCCGATTTACTTCAAAGCGCAGCAGACTCCACTGCTCTACGATTCGATGAGTGCCATATCTTTCGGTTTCGCATCCTGCACGGGACTTTCCATTCTATACCTGGATGCCTTACGCTCTGTTGGGGTCCCAGCCAGGTTGGTCGGAACGCCCGCATGGCATGGGAAGTACAAAGATGGCAATCACAACTGGGTGCCTGGGTGGTTTCAGCAGCATTCTTGTGGTCTCACCTCGATGGAAAGAGATTCCCAGCATCCATTGTTGGTTATTTCGCCGTTCTGTGGTAATAGTCCCTGATTTTGCGTCAGATCCCAGATCTCGATTCCCAATCTCCATGTTTCTCACCTTTCTGACTCTTAGCCACCCAGCTTTTTCTCCGTGTTTTCCATTGTTTTCCCATAAAATCCCTATGGTTTGTTGACTCAGGTGGAGATCTGGTTGGGCGAGGGCCAAGGGCTGCAAGGTGAAGCCTGGACCTTCATCGAAGCGCAGCCCGCGGGGCCTGGAGAAAAGCTCTTGACACCCTGCGACAAGTGGCTGGACGGCAGGGCGTGAGGGGAAGCTGCCCCCAGAAACCTTGAGAAACCCATGGCTCTAAGGGATCAAATCATATAAAATGCACCAATTAGTGGGTGAGTTTCGTTTTTTTTGTTTGCGGAAGTTGGGGATTCCACCAGAATTTCCTCGAATTGAAGCAAAGAAACGCAGGGAGATTTCTCCGACCAGACATGGGGATGGGCAAAGAAGAATGGGGAGTACATGAATGAAGAAACAATGTTTGAGCAACCAAAATGTAGAGGAGTATTTTTGATGTGAAACGTGTGCCCGTTCAAAGTGACCGTGCCCTCCTAACAGCTTCGCCTTGAAACCGCCACTTCACGTGCCGAACACGAAGGTTGGCCGCTCTAAATTGCCGGGTTTGGTCTTCGTGGTTGCGATTTGTTCGGAATGAACATGTCACTTTCTGTGTTTTGGAACACTGATTTTGAAGTGATGAAACATCCAAACATTCCATTGGCCTCCATCCTTTTGAAGTTACGATTCATCTCCAGAACTGGATCAAGGGCAATAATGCAAGAAATCCATGGAAAAATCCTTGATTTTACTGAGAAAGACAAAGGGGGTTCCCGGGGTTCCTGTCACAGCAACCCAATTTCTTGATATTTCTTGTCCCAATTATTGTCAAGACCCCACAACTGAGGTGGTTTTGCAATCCCAGCCATTTCGATGGTGGCACCCAAACCTATGCCGCGAAATGGGATCGCGAGAAGGTCCACTTCATGGTCTATCCAATGTCTTGGGATTTGGCCAATAGGAACATTCCAGGGGTGAACCGAAGTACATTTTACAACACCATTTGTGGTGCCTGTTGAGGCCTGGAATTTCGAAACGCGCCTTGAAAAATGGAGTGGAAAGGGGGTGTTGGAGTATACTAAAGCCACAGTTTAATGGGGGATACCGGGGTACCAACATTCCCAATATTGCTATGATGGTCAGGGTTGATCCGGCATTGACATCAATGGATCAGCTGAAGGCAGCAACTGAAGCCTCCATGGACATGTTTCTAAATGCCTGGTGAGTCTGGAAATGTCCACACCCCAGCCTTGAACCTGGAGGCCTTGGATCCCGGCAACCAAATTTGTGACCCAAAACTCATGGTAGGTTTCCTGGAATGAATCCCACGTTTCGGAGGGTTGAACGTCTCCCAAATTTCGAAAGAAAACTAAGCACGGAATTTCTTGGTTCATTCATTGTTTGGTGAGGTGACGTTGCCATGTTCTAACAGATTCTAACATCCAATGTTGTTGTGGCCGATGCTATGTACTTGATGAGATGTCACATAGTCACCCGGGCTGTTGCGGATTGGTTCCCCATTGATCAACAGAACCTCGTTTTGTGTGGATTTGGTCAAATTCTGCAGGTGAAAACATCCCGTTTGATGATCTTTGGAACATTTTTAGGACATATTGCTGTAGATGTGAACCAAATGATATCTGGTTGGTGGTTTGGAACATTTTTTATTTTTCCATATATTGGGAATAGTACGCCCAACTGACTAATATTTTTCAAGATGGTTAAAACCACCAACCAGATATCAATGATATTAATGATATCCACAGTGTTTGCCATAAATTTGGCCAAGAACCGATCAAACACCACATTTTCATCAGCCAGTTTTTCCCAGTACAAGCGGATATTTCGCAGGCCTTGAGCGAAGGCGTGCTGATAGATTTAGATGCTTCAGCCCAGGCGCAAAGGATTTTTTTTCGACCATGGGATGCAACTTTTTGAAAAACCTAAAGTTGCAGACAGAACCATGTGAAAATGCTTGGAGTCATTGCTGACTTGCCAGCAAAACATGGTTGTTGAATTGTTGATGGTGAATGATGGGGTGTAACTGCAACAATCTCGATGATTTGCCAGTGAAGCACCTTCAATGGTTAATATAGGGTTGACATGATTGATAGTAAAATGACGGGGATGTAACCAAGAATTCCATGAACTATTCTTGCATATGCTGTGGCAAAAAAAGGAAAACATATCAACATATCGGAACAGCAACTTGTGTTTGTGGCATATGATGAGGACGTAACCAGTCAACATTTGGCGACTAGTATATCGGGGCGATGCAATCACAGGTAGTCAGATAGAGTTTAAATCCCCCAGAAATGAGGACTAAATCTGCATATATTGATATATTGACTGAGTGGCACAGAGGTAGTAAAGTACCTGATGATCCGAGAGATCAAGTAAAGCATTCTTTCAAACCCAGCAACTATCCCTTGACACATTATTCTCAGTAGAAACTAAATACCAGCGCAATGTGTGAACATTGCTGATATTTGGGTGCTGGTTGTTCCTGTGTATGATTCAAAGCTGCTTTTAGTCTGGGTAGGAACATGTAGGAACCAGAACCGCAAAATATCCAACAAAATGGGTAGTCGAAGGAAGTTTAGAAGTCAAACATCCGACAGTATGGACAGATGGAAAAGCAGAGGTGGGAAGAGTCAGAGAAGAGAAGAGCAGAAGAGAGAAGATCAGAGAAGAGAAAGGTGCAGGTGCGCGAAAAGGTAGCAAAGTCGCGTAACAATGTGTTCTTCCAATGATTTGTGGCTCCGGAGGGTCGAAAAGTAGGCTCGCTAAAGCGGCGGGTGCGGAGCCATGTGTTCAGATGAGAGAGAAAAGTTGCACGCCATTCTGGCGCGAAGCACATTTCCAAGCCAAAATGTACAAAACACAATGTTCGGACCACTTGTGGAAGTTGCGATGTAGAAAAAGTGCACGCCGTTGTGGCGCGAAGCAGATTTCCAAGTCGAAATGTACAAAGCACACCATTCTCGGACCATTTTGGAAGTTGAGATGTCGAAAAAGTGCACGCCGCTGTGGCGCGAAGCACGTTCCGAGGTCAAAACGTACAAAGCACACCAGGTTCGGAACACTTTTGCAAGTTGACATGTCCCAAAAGTGCATGCCGTTGTGGTGCGAAGCACATTTCCAAGTCAAAATGTAAAAAAACACACATGCTCGGACCACTTTTGAAAGTTCAGATGTGGTTTTGCATGGCAGGCGCAAGGGATTCTGCACCTTGCCACAAGTGAGCAAAATGTGCGGGTTTTGTCGCAGTATCAACGACAACAACTACTACACTACACTACACTCCACGCCACTACACTACAACTACAACTACACTACATTACACTACACCCCACCCCACTACACTACACTCAATTACATTACACTATACTACACTACCACTACCACTACCACTGCCACTGCCACTGCCACTACAACTACAACTACAACTGCACTACATTACACTACACTAATGACACTACACTAGACTACACTCCACTTCACTACACTACAGTACACTCAATGACATTACACTACAACTACAACTACAATTGCAACCACAACTCCAACTCCAACTCCAACTCCAACTGCACTACACTACATTACATTATACTACACTACATTACATTACATTACGTTACATTACATTACATTATAGTACATTACATTACACGACACGACACGACATGACACGACACACACTCCACTCCACTCCACCAACTCCAACTCCAATTACAACTACAACTACAACTGCAACTACAACTGCATTTGCACTACGCTACACTACATTACACTCCACTCCGCTACGCTCCGCTCCACTACACTCCACTCCAGTCCAGTCCAGTCCACTCCACTACACTACGCTGCACTAACTACAACTACAGCTACAACTACACCTACGCTACTTTACACCACACTAGGCTAGACTACACTACATGACACTACCCTACATTACATACACTACACTCAATACACCACCACAAAATGCAACTACAACTGCACTACACTAATTACACTACACCACAAATACAACTCCACTACGCTACAGCTACAAATACAGCTGCGCTACACCACACTACATCCAGCAGTTGTGGGTGAGGTGGCCGGCCAGGTGGCCACTGCAACCATTGTAGCCACTCCAAAGAACACAGCTCCAACCACCTTTCAGTCCATCAGTGGATTCGCTCTGCCACCCGTGATTCACAACAACCAAGCTCTCCTATAGGTTTCCTATTCTGAAACTTCCGCCACCGCCTTGTGCGGTACTACTGGAAGCATATTAGTTTACATCCGAACCTCTCATATAATTCAGACAACATTTTTGGTTATAACTTCAGCCCATCTGCCTGACATGATCCATACGTCCGAAACACAACTGCCAGGATTTGAACTGGTTCCAGGGGTCCCGGCTGGATTGGTTCAGTTCCTCTCCCCCCTGCCATAGCCTGCCATGGTGTGCAAGGCTTCCCGCAAACGGGACATGGATGACAACTTGGAGGTGAGAGATTGGTTGCAGTGACCTGAAATATGGGACCAGGCTCGCTATCAATACCAAAGTCTCGAAATCCGAAACACGTGGAGCGACAACTATTTGAAAAATTTGGCTATGTGTCAAAAATACTCAAAAATTAGGGAGACTTCAGCCTTGTTGGTTTCCTTCTCTAAAAATGGACTTTGAAATTGTGTCTCCAATTTCTGGAACGACCAGTGAACAGTGAAAAGTGTCCCAAGGAAACATGACTTGATCACTGTGGGATTTTTCACCACAGATGTCATAGATGCGGTGATTTGCTTCCACCCATGTAGTTTTTTGGATGGGTTGAGGGTCTTCAAGTAGCAATGTTTGATGCATGATTCCTATTTAGCCAATGCTGCGAAAATGTATCGGGGAACAAAACATATGGGTTCATACAGGTTACATGGTTACATTATTAAATTGTGACCCAATTGAACTTTCCATTTTGGACGACTATTTTTTGTTGTCGACATACACTCTGGTAATTGAACATAATTATTGCCAATTTAAAGTTATTTATCGATGATTTACTTATTCAAAATTGTGGTTTTCCACCGTGTGGCACAGATTACCAGAGGTGGAAAGCCCAGCCGAAGCGGCCGTCGTGCGAGGCCGAAGTGGAAAATGATGATGAACCATAGGAACCATGGGATTTTTGGGGTACCCTATTTTTTAATTGTGGAGTCAGGAAAACATGTGGGATTTCGAAAGATTTAGACCAGATTTTAACCACCAGATTGGGCTTGAATGATATCTTCAGCAACAAATCTTAACCAGCAAAGTCTAAACCCATGAGGAGTTTTGGTTCAACACATTTTTGCATCCAATTTTGATTACCACGTGAGTACGGGGTCATTGAAGAGAACCAGGGTTTGAAATGTACTGAGCCAATGTAGAGACCTATGGGACTCTTTTGGGTGTTCTTATGACCTGCCACGTACGCCACAAAATCACCAAGAAAAGCATAGGCAGAGACGTCCAGTCATTTACATGAGACAAAAACAACGCGGTCTCACTTGCAATATCTATATCTATCTATATATTAATACACATGTATATATATATAGATATAATTATATATATATACATACATACATATATATATATATACATATATACATACATATATACACAGATCCATATATCTATATAATACACAGAAACACACACACATATATATATAATACACGATATATACACATACCTATGTATATATATATATATATACATATATATATATTTATTGAGTGTGCGTCTGCGCGTCAGGCTGGTATCCGCGTTTCCACGGCATGGTGCTGTGCCCGTAAGCTCAGTCTAAATGGGCCTCTGCCAGATATAGATGGGATTGTAACTACTGAGTGAGTTGACCCAGATTTAGTATTCAGAAGTTAACTACTGAAGTATTTGATTGAGTATTCTACCCCATTACTGTAACTACTGAAGTATTCAGAAGTCGTGGGGCCTCTTTGTTGTGCACTCATGCAAAACTTGCGTCAAAATCTCGTATCTTTTTATGATAATTATGGTGCTGTGAAGTTCCCAATGTTGCTGCCACCCTTCTTCCTCCCTGCTGATTCTTCAACTAGTCGGCTCGACACCTTGCTGACAAATCGATTCCAGTGAGGAAACTCATATGTGTCACGGTCAAAGGATGGATTATATGTGTATATACTATGAGGGGACATGGCGCAGAAGCTGTTTTCAATCAGTGAAAAGGGTCCACTTTCCGGTGCCGCAAGAAGCCATGCTAACCTCTTGCGCTCTGGCAGCGTGCCGCCTTTACAACGCTTATGTCCGGAAGCTGTTTTGCGTGCATCTTAGGAGAAGTGTGGCGTGCAATTGTTGCCGTGCATCCCGTCCGCGCGCTCTGGAATATACTATAGTATACGGCCAAAGCGCTCAAAGGGACGTAATCCCTTATTTACATGGGGTTTGAGGGGCGTAATCGGACGTACGAGGGGCGTAATCACAGATGGGAGCGGCGTGATCCTTTATTTACGTGCGGGTTTGAAGAGCAATAGTTTCGGGTAGCATGGTCTCCTTGGAGTTTGTCCAGATGGGGTTCTGCACCCCTTGCTTGTTTTCGAGCCACATGCCTTCCCAAACATTTTCCATTGCAATTGGTTTCCTCACAGTTCGGTAGTGGAGAATGCGTTTGGCTGTCAGTCGGCTTGTGCTCAAATGGCGCTGCCACCAGGGCCCGCTTTTGGGGCCGCATCCGCATATGAAAACTGCATTCTTGATGGTGGGCCCTCAATGTATATATGTACATATGTATGGACATATATTATATATACCCATATTGGGGGATGGTCATCCATCCATCATTTAAATAGCCATTGAATTCGGATTCCCATGGCGGAATGGATGACCATTTTCCAGTTGGCGATTTCGCTGTGCATGTGCAATCCATGTGACAAATATGTCTAGGATAGACAGCAACAAGCAGATACCCTCTGGTAAACGTTTACATAACTATGGAAAATCACCATTTTTTAGTAGGTAAATCCACTATTTCTATGACCATTTTCAATAGCTATGTTAAATTACCAGAGAGTAACTTCAGAGAAAGTATTGGGTTTTCTCCCCCAATTTTCCAGCCCGAAAATGGTCAAAGTGGTGGATGGTCACCTTCTAACTTAGCTCATCTTAGCTACTTGGGTATGCGTGAGGTTATTTTGAACTTTCCAATTTCGAATTTTCAATTTGTCCTGGAACTGCCAAGAATTTCCAGGATCTCTGGGAAGTTTTTTTTTAAATCTTTGCCCTCATGAAATCCAGACTTCCATCCAGTGGATGGCCCCAAAACTTGATGCCATTTGTGGATCCCCGTAAACCATGCGATGACGACATCGCCATGAGGTCAATTTGATTCATCACAAGTGGTAAACTGGGTTGATGGCTATCCCCATTGATGGTAAAGGTCCAGATGGCACAGACCGCTTGACTGGCGCTCGTTCGCTGGGGGCGCAGGGAACCCTGGATCAATGGAATGGATGTGGATGAATGGATGAATGACATGGTACCGTTTTCTGCGTCAGACATTCGGATTTGAGTACCAGAAATAGTGATTTAACAAGCACAAGTATGGATTTAACTTATTTGACCAATTTAACCGCTGAACAATGAATAGTGGTACCAGTGGTAGCAAAATGTATGTCCCCAAAGGATGAGACAGATTATGGTTCGTCAGATAGGAGGGACTCACTTTTCTACCCGGGAACCATCGGGAAGCCCATTTTGCACTTCAAATTGGTTGCATCCACTTACTGGAAATCATCCGGCCAAGTTTGGCACCTTCGTCGATGTTTTTTTGCTGCTTTTCGGCCTCGTACGGCCTTGGGCCCCCATTGGGAAGCCTGTACTTTCACGCAGAGAAATGCGGAAAACCACGCAGAATGGGCTTCCAACTCAGGACTCAACAGCAGAAAGTTAGGGATGCATCTAGCAACAGTATGTATGTGTGCCGTTCCAGTTATAAGTGAATAACCAGTTAGAGGCGAGGGGCATCATATCCCAACTTATAGAGATGAACTCACCATTGTTATATCCATTATTTCACCTCAGTCCTGCACCCCAAGTAACCAATGGGGATTTAACCAACTGAAGTGGTGATATTTTATGTGATAACGTGGAATATACACATATATACGCATATATATATACATACATACATACATACATACATACATACATACATACATACATACATACGCATATATATATACACATACACACATATATATATATATATATATATACATACGCATATATATATATATATACACATATATATATATATACATATACATATATATAATAGAATAGAAACAACAAATGGGACATATATCATGGAATTTCGAAATCACCAAGTAGAGATTTGTCCAAGACATGGGTGCCTTGGAGCCTCACCGTGCTGAGTTTGGTCCCTGCTGTGATGCGGCTGGATGGTGCAGCTGTGGCTTTGGCGGAAAAGTTGCGAACTGGAAAATCACCATCCTGAAGTTCGGTAAATCAACGAACTTTCTATGGGCCATTTTCAATAGCTATGTTAGTCATTACCAGAGGGTATATATATATGGGATAACCAGGTACCCTGGGATGATCCTCTAAGCCCTCTAAGCACCCTCCAAATGGCCGTTCCAATGTGAATCGTGAGAATAATCCATTGGAATTTTAGACACACCCATATGGAAGATGATGTTCCAACCTTCGGACTGTTTCAGCCATAAACATGGGGATATCTTATCCACCAAAATCATATTGCCAACTAAATTACAGCCCCAAAATTTGAGATACGGAACCCAGATTGACAGCCACATCCTCGGAAAATCGTCTTCCAGACCCTGTGAAAGCATTGCGACTGTACAGTAAGTTGCATTTATAAACTCTACCCATGGTCTATAGATTGCAGTCACGTGGCCAAGCCAATGAGCCCAATACCATAAATGGTTGGGTTGTCAACCAACCCCAAATGGTAACTGTATATGGCATTGGGTGAACCCCACGTTAATCTTAACCATGAATCCAACAGTTTTTGCAATACCATTCTGTCTTCATATTAAACACCACAATTCCCATATATATATATATATATATATATGTGTATATATATATATGTATATTTGTCAACCCCCTTTATCCACCATGGTTTCTGGATGGTGTTTCATATGAATGGGTGAAGGAATTATAGTTGCAGTTGGTTGGTTATAAGCCATTATATTCCCATCAATATCCCATTAAATCACCATTTTCATGGTCAAACCCATTCAAACACCATTTATATCCTATAAATATGGATTATCTAGAGCTAATTATATTTGGTTAGTTATAAACCATGATATTCCCATTATATGTATATATATATCTCTCTCTCTCTTTCTCTTCATGACCAAAATGTATTATGGGAATCCCTATAGATAATGCTACTTGGTTAGTTCTAGACATTTATTTTTCACCATGACATATCCCCATCAATAGAAAACTATGGACTACTTATAGATAATCATATTTGGTTATTATATATATAATATATATCATCATATTCCCATCATCTATACATGTATATATAAGAATACACACGCATACATGTATATATATACATATATATACGTATATATATAAGTATATACCCATGAAAAGGTCACCAGTTTCTGTGCCCAGGTGGTTTTGGACTTTTTGGAAGTCATCCTCGATGCGGCTGAAGCTGCCGCGCAGCCGGCGGGCCTTGAGGAAGAGGAAGAACTCCGAAGGGCGAGAGCCGCAACGGTGTCCTGATGGCTGGACAAATCCTTATGAAAACCATGGGAAGTCAGGGAGAAAATCTGGGAAATTCATGGTAAATGGAGGTTTATAGCCGGAAAAATATGGGAAAATCCATCTATAAATGGTTTTGAAATGGCTGAAAGGTTGAATTGAAGAGGGAAATCCACCTTTTTTTGTTCGATGATTTTCCCAGCTAGTAACCTCCATTTAGTTGGGCGATTTTCCCCAACCTGGGGAAACGATGTATATACTCGATTTTTTTGGGATTACTGTATTTTGGAGAGATTGGGATGGCAACAGCATTGAGCCGGGGGCATTGAGCCAATAAACGCACAAAAACTGAGGAAGTAGAAAAGGAGGACCCCAAGCTTAGAACATCTCCATATCAGGGTGGCTCAAGAAATGGGGTACATGTGGACATGTGGCCATTTGGGCCGGTATGAAACCATGTCATTCTGGGCAGACGACTTTAAACCACAGCTATCTTGTAAATCAGGAACACGTGCAAGACTAGTGGACTGTTTCAATTCAAAACCATAGATTCAGCGCGGTCTTCCAATCCTTGAAGCACTCCGGCTTGGCTGTGACTAAGCGTTGGCCAGTCGTGAAACGTTCCAAGGTACAGGAACGCTTTTCTGTGAAACTTAGAGATTCGAATAGATTTGGGAGTGTCACAGGCCTCCTCACATCACCGATTTCCCAGATTTAAAACCGAGTCAAGAAGAGAAGAGCTTTGATTGAGTTGTGGAATTCCCTTAAGTTGATGGTCAAATCTTTACTTATACACTTAGTACGCTACCTTGTTTCATTTTTGGCTTGAACTTTCATTTTGGGATAGTTATATACCCTCATCCTAAACCCTATTAACCAGCAATTAAACCATCATTTAACCATGAATCACAAAGCCATCGTAACACCATGATTTAATCAAACTTTAACCACAATTTAAACCACCATTTAAACCATCATTTAACCATCATATAAGTATTGGGTTCAATGGTTAATATGACTAATATGGGGGTTCAATCTTATATAACCATTTCACAATCGTTTAACACCTCCTGCAATGTGAGGCCCCCTAGATAGCTAAGTTGGTGCAAATAACTCCAATAATTATGGTTTATGATACTTATAACTATAGTTACTGGGGCTTGTAAACCAACAAACACTGGGGGGCCTCACATTGTGGGCTCCAAATGTTGGAAGTTTCTCTTCGATCTGCGCAGGAGGTTGTCCCCGATGATGGCAGTGGCGCCGCGCCCGCTGCGACAGCTCGGCGGCTCACGCCATCTGCAGCGAGCTGAGTTGTGCCGGCGGAGCTTTAAGGAGTTAAATCGAACTGTACTATATTATACATACATACACTATATATATATAATATATATGTTATAATCTGTATATATATATATGTTTTAATATGTATATATATACATATGTACATATGTACGTACGCACGTACGTATGTACGCACAGACATCCATGCGTGCATGCATACATACGTACATAAGTACATACGTACATACGTACACACGTACATACGTACATACGTACGTACGTTCGTACATGCATACATTCGCCTTTCATGATAACTTTACAGTTTGGCTGCTCTGCGGCCCTATGAACTGAAGCTAGTGCAAGTCAGAGACAATTGTGCAGAAAAATCCCATATTTGAAGGGTTACTTAGAGACCATGCGGTTTTGTGTAGACCTATCCTCAAAAACAGTTCAGTGAATGAGCGTGCCCAAACATTCAGGACCCCAAGGATCGATTTCCCATTCGATTTTGTGGGTGAAACCTTCGAATTTGGTCCCCACAGTCTTTAGAACCCTGAATGATTAGGGTAAAGGTCTGGTTTCTTCACAAGAAGTGCTGCTTTTTTATTCGAACCACTTTTCATTGACTGTAAAACATCGAAATAAAATGGGAATGTGGCTCAAGATTAGTTACCCCATTTTAGTGTGGACATGGCTTAGTACAGTCAGACTGATGCTTCAACAGATAAGTGGTTTGGCTCTCGCTAATCCGGTCATGTCAAGTCCCGTACCTTGTGCACATGTCACCAAGATTCACTATCATCACCATGCTCACCTGCCCATCTAATCCATATTTTTCTGAGACACAAAAGTTAATAACAAGAGGGTCACAACCATGTTGTAACCCAGTGAAGCTGTATGTATATGAACAACTTACCGATGTGTATATACACCCAACATCAAGTCGTCATGATGAATGTAATATTATAATATATTACATAATGTGCATATACAACATAAGTATACAGTGTACACACGCATAATTACGGGTTATAGTATGGGTTTTAAATGACTTCCTAATGAGATGCACATCCACGGTTCCGTCCACGCTTCCGTGGGGCCACCCAAGGCTCTACCCGAGCTGGCAGAGGTGGGACACGTTTCCGAAAGCCATGGAGGGCAGTGGGGAAGTTTGGATAGGATAGAAGCACCGAAGCAAAGGGAAGAATGCTGATAAAACAATAGGTGGTATGATAGGAATATAAGGATATATGGTAGAATAAGGATACAATATATATATATTACATACATCATAGGGATCTAATTATTAAAACCTATAGTAATGGTGATCTTATAGGGATATTCCATGGGGATATGGGATATAAGGATACAACAGCATCTCAAACTTATAACGGTGATAATTCATGGAACATGAACGGGATAGTCAGGAATATCTATTGAGGGTATATAGTATTAGTCATCCTGGAGTCCTGGAGTAGATGGAATACATTGAATACATTTCAAGAAAAACTCACCCAAATGTGAAGATCATTGCAAATTCTATATTCTATCTAATTCAGGCTACTGCAGGATGATTGTATATATATATGCATATAAACATATATTGTGATACACATTATATGCATGAGTATATAGAGTATACAATGTGTATGTATGCAAATATATATATATATATATACATACATACATACATACACATACATACATACACATACATACACATACATACACATACATACACATACATACACATACATACATACATACATACATACATACATACATACATCTACACATATATATATATATACACATATACATATATTGTAGGTAGACACACGCACACACACACAGTTGTATCACTATTTTCACTAGGGGCCACTTACTGCCAATGAATTATCTAGTACAAGTTGATGGGGCATCCGAATATTTCATAGGTGTTCTGTTCAAGACCTCATGGGCGTTAAACCGGTTGCAATTCCTCTCACACAAAACCGGAGTCTCTCCCTGGAGTTCCCCAGATTTGTGGCAGTTTTCCCTTGGGTACTCAAACATGATGATCAATTTGGAATCTCTTTTAAGCCCTGTTCCATCTATCCACAGCGGGTGCGAATTCCAATGTAGAGTCACCGTAGTTTGGTCGCTTGGGATGTTCACACAGGCTTTGTCGCGCACAATCCCTACTGTTTTGCGTTGGTGGGGCAGCCCAGTCTCTGGTCCCCATTGCGTCCGAGCTTTGCAAGTCGGAATGGCACCAAATGCGCCTAACTTGTATTTTTGCAAACATTTTTTTTTTTTAAAGGCCAAAGGGTTAGTACTGATACATTGGGATTTGAGGTATTCTTACCAGATATTCGCGCCCAGACTAGGGTGTTTCTCGAAATTTTGGAACCCAAGACCCTCCTGGTTTGCTCAATCCCGAAATCGATTGGGATCGTCGAGTCGACCAACATCAGCTGTTCGCTGTGAGGCTGACGGGGATGCAGTGGGCGCGGCTGCTTGCAGTTGGACCCCAGTGATGCTGAATTCTACCAACTTTTGTTGGTTGAATCAAGTTGAATACCGATCTCTGTGTTGTTTGTAAAAAACACATACTGTAAACAACTCCATATCAAATCATGAAAATCCCACTTAAACGTTGCCATTTTTGTTGTTCTTTTGGACATCAGCATCCATATTTTGCCCAGGTGGGAGTTCAACTCATCAAAGGATTTGGTCGAGCTTTCACCAAGAAGCGGCCCTTTGTGGCCAAGGCCGTAGCGAATCTGTGGCTTGGCGTCGTCGCCATGGTTGTTTCAATACTAAAATTGTCATCCATGACTTGGATGATTTGGGGGTACCCCCATGAATTGGAAACCTCCAAATAAGTCGGGGAAAGATAGAATCATGTTTGATTCGGCTTTCGATTTGAATCATGATCTGACGTCATTTTCACGAGAATAACTTGCAACACACACACAGCAGGTGTGACTTTTTGGCACTGTAATTGGACACCATTTCTACAGTATTCCTGTTACCTGTTAGGATTCCATTCTCAAGATACGATTCGATTGATTGGACGGAAAGATGCTTGAGCTTTCCCATGAGCCAAACAAACATTCCCAGCTTCGACGAAGGTAGTTGTTTGGGACGATCACCAATGGTTGCAGTGGTACACCTCACCCACAACTGCTGGATGTAGTGTGGTGTAGTGCAGTTGTAGTTGTAGTTGCAGTGTGGTGTAGTGCAGTCGTAGTTGTAATGTGTAATAAGTGTAGTGTAGTTGCACTTGCAGTTGTAGTTGTGGTGTGGTGTAACTATGTAGTGTAGTGTATTGTAGTGTACTGTAGTGTTGTGTAGTGTAGCGTGGTATCGTGTAGTGTAGTCTAATGTAGTGTCGTGTAATGTAGCGTAGTATAAGGTAGTGTAGTTGTAGTTGTATTGTGGTGTAGTGTAGTGTCGTGCAGTGCAACTTAGTGGGAGTTACAATTGTAGTTGCAGTTGCAGTTGTAGCTTAATGTCGTGTAATTAGTGTAGTGTAGCGCCGTGTGGTGTAGCGTTGTGTAATGTAGCGTAGTTGTAGTTGGATTTGTATTTGTAGTGTGTAGTGTAGTGTTGTGGTAGTGGTAGTTGTAGTTGTCTATCTGTCTGTCTGTCTATCTGCAATCTGCAAGCTTGAAAACGAAGCAATTCTGCAGGACTTCCTCAACTTTTCAACATGATAACGTCAAAGAGGAAGCAATTCTGCAAGACTTCCTTCAATAATCGAAAGTTGAATGCAGAGCTGACGGTCTCGTACCATTGCGTTTTGCGATTTTCCAGTCCATGTCTCTGAAGTATTGCGCCTGCTAGGAAAAATGATGCCAGGTCATACAAAGTGCTGCACGTGTCACACAAAATCATCTTCCCAAAACTTAGGATCTGATGCTCCAAAATGCAACCCGTCTCAGGAAATCAGCGCCCTGACCTCCTAACATCTCTGATGAACATGTCTCTTGTACTGCGCCTGCCACGGGAAATGCATCTTTCCAGATCCTCTTCAAATGTCCCACGCCTGCCATCGTTTTTGGAAATGCTCGAAAACCTTCACGTTTTCTCACTTTTGACAAGGTGCCCAATCCCTTGTGCCTGCCACGCAAAACAACATCTGAACGTTCAAACGTGCTCCATACCCGTCAGTTTTTTGCACTTTTGATTTGGAAATGTGCTTCGCGCCACGACTGCGTGCACTTTTTTGACATCTCAACTTCCAAAAGTGCTCCGAACCTGGGGTGTTTTTAGCTTTTTCACTTGCAAATATGCTTCGCGCCAGAACGGCATGCACTTTTTCGACATCACAACTTCCAAAAGTGGTCCGACCCTGTTGTGTTTTGTACATTTGACTTGGAAACGCGCTTTGCGCCACAACGGCATGCACTTTTTCGATATCTCAACTTCCAAAAGTGGTCCGAGCATGGTGCGTTTTGTACATTTTGACTTGGAAATGTGCTTCGCGCCACAATGGCGTGCAATTTTTCATCTCTCATCTGGCCACACGGCTCCGCACCCGCCGCTTTAGCACTTTTTTGCGCACCTGCATTTTCTTTCTTCTGAGTCTTTCTTTGCTCTAATCTTCTCTCTTCTGCTCTTCTCTTCTCTGACTCTTCCCACCTCTGCTCTTCCATCTGATATTGTCGGAAGTTTGACTTCTAAGCTCCCTTCGGTGATCAATGAGAAGCAAGGTGGAAGACATCTAACGCACACACAAATATATTGTGTATTTATATGCATATCCACAGTAATCATGGTTACGTTACACATGTCTACATGATTCTACATGTGTATATCATTCTGAAATGGCATGAAATGGCTATAAATTGCTCACTTACTAACGGCCTACAAAGCCAGGGCTCCTCCCCGCTGTGGAACCAAGGCTCTCTGCCTTTCGCGGTGCTCGCGATGTGCGTGAGGGGCAAGGTGACAACAGCCGGCGACCTCAGAGACATCCATGCACCATGAGGCACCGTGAAACCATGTTGCCATCAATCCACCAGAAATGGAATTCTAAACCCCAACTTTTTTGCCCAACAATAAGGCTACGGTGCGGTTAGTGACCCGGGGTAATTCATGGATTTTTCATGATGCTTCGTTCACAAAATCATGATATTTGCAAGGTTTTGTAAAATCGTGATAAAAACGTCAAGTCGTAGTTCCACTGGGGCTTGCTCTCAAAAGTGCGTTTCGTGTGGAACGTTCATCGATTTTCAACACGTCCGAGAAAAAATATTGTTTTTTTTTCTTCTGTTGGCCAGATTCACTCACATCTGTTCCACCAATCAGTCAGCATAACTCATTTTCCAACTCACCCTTGCAAGTTGTTCAGCGTCGACTCTTCTTGGCCAGCTTTCCCAGTTCCTTCCACAGGTTATGACCTGAGTTGTGTCTGTACATGGATGCTTTAATCTGTGACGCAACCCAGTGACGTGACGCAAGTTGTGCATGTGACGCAAGTTAACATGGACGTTAACATCCCCACCCCACCCCAACCCAGTGACGTGACGCAAGTTGTGCATGTGACGCAAGTTAACATGGACGTTAACATCCCCACCCCACCCCAACCCAGTGACGTGACGCAAGTTGTGCATGTGACG
>Ga0126342_10001560_pt1 | contig 32730 bp, 27 predicted proteins | sample Cyp1metagenome_FD_92528 | JGI IMG/M metagenome (GOLD analysis project Ga0126342, IMG submission 92528) | Coral microbial communities from Lord Howe Island, Old Settlement Bay, Australia - Cyphastrea 1 metagenome | ecosystem: Host-associated > Invertebrates > Cnidaria > Coral ...
ATAAATATATAAATATATAAATATGTAAATATATAAATATATAAATATGTAAGTATATAAAAATATAAATGAATAAATATATGAATATATAACTATATAAATCTATAAATATTTAAATATATAAACATATATATGTATATACTACACACCCATCAAAAACAGCCGTTGTAGATTCATAGAAGTGAACCATTCATTTGTTTACTCAAATATCTAGAGATATAGTGGTTCAATTTCTGCAGATTTCTCCCAGGCCTTTGCCCAAGCAGCTTCTCACCGGCTTCAGTGTGCCAGCCCAACATCGTCCCTTGGCCGCAGGCTTCTCTGCAGGGTTTCCAAAGTCATGGGGGTACCCCAATAGCTGGATGGTTTTTATTACCACCATCAATCATGATTACTTTTATTGCTGTATCACTGTTGTTGTTGTTGTTGGTGGTGGTGGTGGTGGTGATGATGATGATGATCAATGAATTATAATTCCATATCACTACTTGTGACTCTGTTACTGTCGCTGTTGTTGATGGTGATGCACCAAGCCTGCAAGATTTCTTTCGGATTGGATGGTGCCAGTTGGCATTTTTTTTACTGAGGCCTGGGCGACGATGATTTGAACTACAACTTATGCCATCACCTCAGGGCCTTGGGATATCCACATCAGGTCTGTGGTGAGTTGAACAAAAGGCTGGCCGAACCTAGAAAGTCGGAACCAAACAATCCGAAATTGGAGAAAAAAAAACCAGATTTAGTGGTTGATGATCATTTCCCCCTATTTTCATGGCACATTTTCTGGGGTATACCATGGTATACTTCATGTATTTCACCAATCGGGAGCTCAGAGGTGCTGCTGTCCACCGACATGCGCAACGACAGTACCAAAGCCGTCCCTTCCGACCTGTCTGCCGCAAAAAATCCCGACTTTTCGTGGAGGTTTCAGATGGGGGTTTCCATCAATGGTACCCAATAGCTGGATGGTTGATATGGAAAATCCAATAAAATAGATGATGAAATGGGGTACTCCCATTTCAGGAAACCTCTAGATGTTTTTTCGAACAGTTGGGAAATCCCGAAAAAAGACAACGACATGTTTTTTTTTCCCCGCGAGCAATTTCGGGGTGGAAAGGCAAGTATTGTTTGTACCCCCAAATGTTGTCTAGTTGGTGGTTCCAATGGTCTCCTCTTTTCCATGTTCGAAATTCCAGACCCTTTGATTTCCAAGTGTAACTACATCTTAAATGACACTACACATAGATGCATTCATGCATACGGGCAGACAGACAGAGCAAGACACGCAAAAAACTTGATATACACATACAAATTATGTATAATATATATATACACACGCTCTGTAAGATAAGATGAAATAAGATAAGATCCAGATGCAGATAATATAATATATATATAAATAATATATATAAATATAATATATATATAATATAATTAATTAATTCTTCTTCTTATTGTCAGGTAAGATACACCATACTTACATCATACTTCATACCGACACAGACACCGCCAGGTCTGCCGCCGTGGTTGGTGAAGATCTCCTTGCCTCGAAAAGCGCAGCGGTTTAGTCCGGCAGCGGCGGTTTCTGCGGAGTGGGGGAGCCTGGTGAGAAACGGTGGTTTCACACAATGGTTTAAACATGGTAACCATGTTTAAATCATCAAATATGAGGATTGAACTGGGAAATTTCATGGAAATTGTGATCAATTTGGGATAAAATTGGGAGAGATGGCTTTAGAGATATGGAGTCCATTGATGGGAAATTCTGGAATCCATCCATGGGTCAACTTTTGGGTCCTACAACGAAATACGAAAAGGTGACCACCATCCTTCAGTTGGGGCAAGCGTTTTTTTTTTTGTGAACGTCTGTTTTAAGTGAATATGTCCAGGCAAATGAGAAAGCACTGATGTTGAAACAGGGTACAACGCGACCAAATTCTGGAATGAAAGCCCAATCTAGATCATTAATCTTACCGGAAGTCCTGAAGTGCATGGGTAGAATCCGGGAATGATTGGAATTCCAAAGATTGGGGACACCATGGGACACCTCAAGTCTATTCCTATTGACCTGCAAGGATCTGTTGCTTCTCATCATAACGGTGTCACCGGTGTCACCTCTTGAAAACCATTGGTGGTGGGTAAAGTTTGCTTTGGTCAAGGTGTTCTTATTTTGCCATGGAGAAATAGGATCTATATACACGTTACATAGCTCTATGTAGATCAATGTATCGCATTTCTGTCCAGGCTAGGCCGTATTCGCCACAGCATTTTTGGGAGTAGAAATTCTGAACCTGAAAATGACAGGCTGACATTTTCTGACCCATTTCACTGAAATGTGGATCCAGTGGGGAATTCAATGAAGGCACTTCCAACCACTTTGTGTTGCAATCGGTTTGTTGTTTTGGGGTTGGACCCTTTCTCAAATATTTCCTTGCTGGATTTTTGATTTAACTAGTCCTGAAAGTGATGCACCCACCCATCAATGTGGGCCCCACGGTAAAAAAACGTTGGGTTATAACTAGTCCCATTAATTATACTTATAAGTACTACATTCCAAAATTATTGGAGTTATAATGTATCAATGTGTTTTTTGTGAATCCATTCCCAACCTGGCCGGCGCCCCCGAGGTTGGGGTCGGTTGTTGGACAACAGGCCGAGGATGAAGGCGGTCGAAAAACTCGCTGGTTAGGGGGAATCATCCCTCCAATGGCCGAAAGTTTCAGCTTGGTGAAATATGATCATTTACCAGATCATGATTGCAAGATTTCCTTTTAGAGAAATGATTTAGAGATGAATTGAAATAAGTATATAGATTTAATGTCTAATAAATAATCATAATTATCTAAAGATAACTATCCCATTGGAGAACTGATGAGATGATTCGAAAGTTGGGATGATTCGAAGATTTCCTTCATTTCGACAATATTCCCCATTTTAGAGTTTCCATTTCCATTTCCATCTCCCTTAAACTCTCCCGTTTAGAACCTCTGGAACCAATGGCGGTTCCAGGGAGTAGCTCCGGCTCCGAGCTGGTGACTGAGGTGCCAAGCCCGGGAAAGATGGGGTTTTTGACCAAAAAAACATAGGAGATAGGTCAAAAGCTATGTCTCTCCTTAATGAATTGGGGGCACCAACATCCAATAACAGCCAGCTATGCAGATTGCTTATTGGAAGCGGCAGTGCTGGTGATCACCAGCAAAATGACTAAGAACAACAGATGTGACCACCATGAAGCCCAAACCTTTAGGTAGATGCTGGCAGTCTAAAAGCAAGTTACTGAAAACAGCTGCACACTGACTGATGGCACTGGAAATTGGATCCTAACTTCCTTTGTGTGCCAAGGATGACAGCGAAGAAGATGTTTCTGCCAAAGCTGCAGAATCGGAGGCGACGATCTTCCGCCGTGGGAAAATCCTCGGGGATTTTCCATCGGAGCTTGGGGCTTCGGAAATCTTCGCTTTGCGCCTACTCCTTGCCGGTCATATCCTGTACTGTAAAAGATTATAAAAGCTACATGGATACATCATGATACATCTGTATAAGTCTACCCATTTCTGTTCGTGAAATCTGAGTTCCAAAGCTGGTCACAGATGTGCCTCCGTGTCAGGCAAGCGATGCCTCCTTGGCTCAACAGTCAGAAGCTGAAATCAGTTGGAAGCGAGTTCAAACTGGCGAAGATGGACATGAACATCATTAGTTAATAGTAATCCCCAAAAAATAGAAAAGTTAATCATCACCATTTTAGGATTGGTTTTCATACTTTTTCTATCTTTTTGTTGGATTGCTATATTTGCATGTATTTTTTGGTAGTGAATCTGAATCTGCTGATCCCTGGATTCCAAAGCTCGGATCTTTGGCTACATTTTGATGTGGCTGACAAAAGAATCCCAATTAAATTGCAGAAAAGCTCTAGAAGACCATAGAAACCCGCAGAAGGCCAGATTTTTTCTCGGATTTTGGTAGGTAAAGCTCCGCATTTTCTTGGCTGGTCTCCCAATGGATGGTGTCCTTGATCTCGATGAATTCGAGGTTGGAGCCTTCGATCCCTCGAAGTGACTCGCAGGGAAGGGGAGAGACCCGTTTTTGAGGTACCGAAAGTTGGTGTTCGTTACGGCCGTTACGGTTTCGCTGTGGGAAACCTTGGAGCTACCAGATTCACCGAGGTAGCTCCCGCAAAGCACGTCCGCGCCTGATGTGTTTTTGTGGAACATCATTTCCAGATTGGTTGCAATGTTTTTGTTGGAAATCATGATGATATCAACATTAATGGATATTTCCATGGTATTTCATGTTAATCGTTGGTTGATGGGATTATTTCCATGGATATTTCCATGTGTTTCGTAGTTCATGGTTGAGTTCCCAACACAAAAAAACAACATACGACCTGCTCTTCCTCACTACTCAAATCCTCCAATGCTCCCAGGACCCGGCTACGTCGAGTTGGCCGTCACTGCGTGAGGTCCTCAAGTGTGGCCTTGCTGAACGGCTTGGTGACTTTTGGTTCCAAAATGGGATGAGATTTTCTATACCATCCTGGGCTTAGTTTGCGTTTTTTTGAGGAACATCCCAATGTTCCATGGCTTCCGTTAAAGAGCTTCGTGATTTCGTGACCGAATCGCCGAGGTCACACGTCTTCTGTGAAATCTGGGAAGCTGCAGGTGCCATGGGGATTGGTCGGATCTCTGCTCCCAGGTTCTTCACGCTTGTGATAAATACAAGAGACTTAGTAATTCGATGTCTATGTCCAAGGGTGGCTTGTTGGAATCCCCGAAAATGGAATCTGAAAGAATCTGAAAGCTGATGGTGATTCACCACATTTCTGGATAGGCTTCCTATCCAGGGTTGGATCGAACTTCTGACATTTCCAGGTTCAGGAAGCTACAAGAAGTGGAAGCCTCAAAGAGTCTGAACATGGGGGATTTCTATACCAATTGCGTGCAATTTTAGGACTTCCTGCAGATGATAACCACAAGTAGACTTCAGGTTTTTCCCCCATGATTTTCCAGAGGAACCCGCATGAGATGGGGCTTCTCCGTCCCATTTTTCCGTGGATTTAATCGTTGCAATTCTTTGTGGATATATGGGATTCACTTGCGTCTGTAGAAGAATAAGAACGCCCGGAAAAGTGGACAACTCCACACGAAAAGACATTCGGGTTTGAAACCTGTTCTCTGATCCTATTCCCCTGGTTCCCAGAAAATGAATAGATTCAATAGATTCAATAGATTCAATCCTAAACCAAGGGGGAAGTGGTTTACTTCAGGCCCAAGGATCGAGGGCCCTGGCGCTTGGCGGCCAGTACCTGAGTCACCATCTTTTCAGTGGCCCCTTTTCGGGTCCTCCCCTGAGTCGACTCAGGTGCTTCCACGTAGCCTGAGAACGGCCTCAGGCAGTCAATGGCCTTAGCGTCTGATTTCAAGGACAAAGAGACAATCCATTTGCATCTCCCTAATCTCCTGACATTCTTGTTTTGACAAGACTTTTCATGGACGTCTGAAATAGCTCCTGGGTCTGTTTCAGGCATGAGTTAGTAAAAGTCTTGTCGAAAACAGATGGGGGAAATAGACAAAAGATTGAGACCCTGGGCCAAGCTCAAAGCTCCTGAATTTGTATCAAAACTCAACGGTTGCGATATGGGTTTGTCTGAAAATGTCTGAAAATAGGGTAATCATCCCCCAATTTGATGGTTTCAAACCATCCTTTCCCCCATTAGAATGCTGATTTTAGGGTGATAAATCCCCAATTCTCAGACACATCGCATGTTGCCCCTCCCATCTTGGATGAAGATCCACCCAGGCAGCAGCTGGATCGGAGGAGGCTTGGAGGATGACGTCTCTGGCGGACTGCGGGGGAACCCGGGCCCAACCGTTGAGCCGAAGCGAAGCGATTTTTTTAGTGCCACTGAGGTCCAGCTCGGTGGCGGCTGCTGCCAGTGCAGAGGAGGTTTTGTTGGGGAAATCTGCAGGAACCCCCTATCTATTTATTAAATTCTGTATGTATGGTATGATATGGTATGGCATGGCATGGCACGGCACGGCATGGCATGGCATGGTATGGTATTATGGTACGGTATGTATATTTGGTGGTAAACATCATGTTTCCATATGTTTCCTGTAACATTTTCGCTTCAACCAATCCATTGACGGATAGAACTTTGGACCCCAACTTAGACGATTTTCTCAGACGAAAATTGTAGGTCTCAAATTGTGGTCACCATTTCCTCATTTTCAAACATGGTCCGTAACAAACTTAAGACCCTCAAATAGACATCAGATACTTTTCATCCCAGAGAGTCGCACGTGTGTGGAGGATGCGGGCGTGCATTTCAACCAGTTGCAGGAGGCATTGGACAAACCATGGTGCCATGGTTGACAGCAAACCATGGCGTGTTGTACGCCAGGGTTTCCCTAGAGTCGATCAACTTCAGCGCCACAGATCCAGTTGGTTGAAAAAATGGCTGTGAAGCCTCTGAGTTTTGCCTCGTCGAGCTCGCTTCAGTTGGTCCATGGTGACGTCTTTCTGATCGCATTTGTGAGGCATATCTCAAACACAGGAAACTTCCATCATCTTCAATCGACTTGTTGCATTCATATTCAGCCTTTGGGACTTTGGGGGCCGTCCAAATTTGCAGAAAGCTAGTGCCATTCAAAATCAGTATGCCCTCGCAATTCCTAGAATGGACCGCCCAAAGAAGTAGGGATGGGTAAAATCCTTGAATTTTCCCCATATTTTGAGGAACCAAGCGGCTTGAGAGGCTGTTGTGGCCTTTCGAAGCCGAGAGTCATGGCGGTCTCTTTTGACACAGCACCTTGATGTTTCGAAGATCTCTGGGGTCAGGAGTGGGAAAAAAACCCAACAAACGCCCTGAAGAATTTTGGCGCTTAAGTTCGGACACATTGACCTGGAGGTCATTTGACCACCATGATGGGTGACAGTCATAGCCTGCTCTCAGGAACCACATTTGGTACTTCTTGTCACAGGGGAGATCCCTGCATGTCCACAGCTTAGTTTGGGGCAGTCCGAGCTTTGACTACTTCGACTGCTTTGGAGAGACAAGTGCGTCAGTGAAAACAGCTGCTTGAATCACCATGGAAGTGCCACTTTTCCTCGTTTTGCAGAAGGAGACTCGTGTTTTAACCGTGGAGTTTGCTCTGGTCTCACGTCTTTTAGGTGCTACTCTTGAACCAGTCACCCGTGCGGGTCATCACCAACCTCTTGATCTTTGAGAATCGCACCAAGGTTGGAAATCCTGCAAACCATGGGTCAGTGTGATGAGTTTGATGGGACCAGAAGACATGGGTAGAACGTGCCTGAAGCAAGTTTGGCCCCCCTTGGGATGCGGTTTTGTCATCATGACATGGACATGCTGTTGAATCGAACTCCGCAACCCTGGACATCCAAAAACTGAAGTGACATGAATTACATATGTTTGTGAAGTGCTAGCCAGGGAACCGTTGAACCGTGGTTTCAACAATTAATTCATAGAATAGAATCAGAATAGCGGTAAAAAAAAATAGTGACCAGAAAAAAAACACAGCCAAATCCACAGCGAAATCCCATGGCTTTCCCTAGGATTGGGATCTTCATCCGCCCATTTCAGGGGATTGCTGATCCCGTGGCCCAACCTTTAAGTGATTTGTGTGCTGTGACCATGTAGAGATCTGAATTTATATATGTCTAGTGTCTCTATATATGTCTATATATATATAGTCTATATCAGTTCATACAGATTTTATACGACAGATAGACATATACAGACTATGGACACTAGACATCACATACAGATAGACACATCATATGTAGACATATTTCTCGAAAAACAGAAGGTAAGATGATGTGAGCTTGGTAGAGAAATTCGAGATCTTCGCTCTGCAGGCTGCGGCCCTGTGCGCGCTGAATGATTGGAACCCAAAGCAGCGAACCGAGATCAACGATGTGGGGGTCAAGTCAGAGATTTAATTGGGGTTTAATGGGATTTGATTAATGGGGTTTAATGGGATTTAATGAGATTTATATATTGAGATTTAATGGTTACTTAATGGTTACTTCATGGTGACTAAATGGGATTTATGATGATTTGGGGGTTTCTTAAGTCATGAGGGATCTCAAGTCGTCACCATAGGTTGTTTCAATACTCAGTCATGATCATCCATGACGATTGGATGGGACGGGATTTAGAGAATCCAACTTGGGAATTTTGAACACGGGGGTCTTGTGACTGGGGGGACAAATGGGGACACAGTTTCACATCCTTTTCCAAGAGCGGACTTAGACATTTTCAACTTCTTCGTTTGGCTTCGCCGATACTCACACTGGGACCCTGGGTTTATCTCCCAAACATGTCTGCCCCGGAAGTTTTTATATGTTTTTATGCCATCTCTGAGGCAGCTCCCATTGCTGACACTTTTTCTGGGTTTGCGATTTCGCGAGCTTGATGAGCGCGCCCTTTGGGATGGGGATGGCTTGGATGGGATCGGTTTTTTCATGGCGCTTTCGTCAAAGTGGATCGCCAATGAGCTATTTGATGGGGGTACTGTAGGCTCATGCAACCAGGTGCTTTTCGGAGTTCTACTTTTTGACACATCATGATAGATCATGTTTCATATGATATATATACTGTATATATAATATAATATATCTAATTAGATATATAATATAATATCTAATTATATATAATTATATATAATTAGATATATAATGTAATATGTAATTATAGTTATATATATATATTTGCACATACTATCATCCCAGATGTTGTTGTGTTCGAGTCACATCCAAAAATGAGGTCATCTATTTGGGCATCACCCCCAAAAGAAGTCAGTTTTTTTTTTCCTGGAAGGTGTGATGCCACCGGGTGATGATGAGAGCCCAGTCCCTCAAAGAGGCTTTGATATCTACTTTGGGGATCTTCGGTGCATAGATAACATCAATATGGAGGTTTCCTAAAATGGGGTTACCGGGTACTCCAAGTCACCATGGCTTTCAATACGAACATGGTCAAAATGGTCTACTGACTTGGATGATTTGGGGTAGCCCATTTTAGGACACCCCCTATATAATCCTATATATCCAATATACAGATCATATCAATAGATAAGTGCCTGGTGAGGCCAGGGATGGCGATAAACAAACATATCCGTCAAAACGGGTCCTCCATCATTCGAATCACTATCAAGCTGTAAAATATCCGAAAAAGATATCCCTATTTGCTATATATTAGAAATAAATCATTCTCCACACCATTCCCCTTAACTGCGAATTCTGTACCAATATCCCCAGTTATCCCTCTGTTTAGTATTGGGTTCGGTGTACAATGCTCCCTCCCTATGAAAAAATCACCCAGAAACGCATGGCTAAATCGTATTGGATCGATCTATTTTGTTTGGGCCACACTTTAAATTTAAGCCCCTAGATCAGTTGCTTCAAAAAACCTATCCAACTATAGATATATCATGAATTATCATGATATATCCACTGTAAACGCTATATTTATCCTGGTTATTTCTGCCAACTGACCTATCTGCTGTTCGGGGGCCCACCTGGTTTCCGAGCCCCCACACCTGTCTGAATTCTCCGGAACACCACCAGGATTCGGCAAAGTCTCGGTCTTTTACGCCCGGACCAGGACTAGCTCTGATTGTGGGAGGTCGCACCTTCGGGGAATGGATCACCAGGAATGGCTCACCCTGTTTCAGCCTAGATTCGTTTGCTGCACATGTTCCCTTCAGCTGAGGAGATGCAAGGCTGCCAGATGGTTGGGAACTTATTTTCCATAAGGATGGATGCATCAGCGACATAGCCAGGCAATTTTTTTAGCCGAAAGGATGTGAGATGGTGAGACGTTGATGGAATGTGAAATGTCGTGTGAACAACATGATGGAGATATAGTCTCAGAATCTTGGGTGATTGGGTATGAAGTTTCGAAGAAGTCGCGGCGCTGAACTTTCAAACCAAGCATATCGAGAGACTGGCAGTGTTGTGATTAGTACTGACATGGTTGGTGGGTAGATCATCAAAACATTTGCAGATCCAACACCAAATGGAAAACCTTCTTGCCATTTCTCATGTATATATAGATTTTCTTCACCGTAGGACTGCGGGGTATGCAGCAATCGCTGAGAACGTCAACCATGGGACAAAAAGCCAGGTCATGGATTTCATCCACGCTGGATATTCCTGTTCCAGCATGGTGTGCGACTGAGTCCACCCAAATGTCGACATGGTGCACCACTGCAAGCTGCGTCTGTTGGTGAAGATGTTTGGTTGTGGAAATTATAAAAGCGCAAGGTTGATTTTTGCTGGTGAAATTCCCATGGTTTTCCCCATTTCAGTTGCTTCAATTTTCGTTGTTCTTTGTCGATCTCCACTTTTGATGAGGATAACACCCCATTTTTTCTGTGTAAAAGTCCCTCATTTTTCACTCTTCCAAGCTCTTCCAAGCTCTTCCAAGCCTAAACACATCCTAAAACCTCCTAAACTCAGCAACTTTCACATTTTTGCAGACTTCAATTCCCCTGACATCCCCCAACATTCCCCAACATTTCGGGTTAGGCTCCCCTGATCCCCCACTAGGCGTCGGCCTTCCATCCCTTGCCGATGAAAACCACGCGGCTGGCCGAGCTGCCGCGGCCGGCGGATGTGCCGTGCCGCCGGCGATTGTTGGGGCTGTTGGGGCAGGAAAAGCCGGGCAGCTGGGAATATGGGGTATATATATATACATATACATATATATATATGTATAATAATTATATATATTTGTATATATATATATATTATATAGAGATAATGTATATGATTGTATATGTAAATGTCATATATGTCATATTATATGTTGTAGATATGCATATGTATAGTATAGATATCTTATCAATAGCATTAAACAACCTCTAGAAACAATGGTTTAATAGAGGATTTACAATATCAATAGATTTATATATTGCCATGGTTATAACATGTTATCACCATTCATATGGCAATGACGAGTCAACACCTATTAAAATTATTACCATGTTTTGGGGAACAACCAGCCATTAATGAGCTATTTTAGGGTACTATACCATCCGGGTCGGATTTTGACCCATCCCCCTTTTTTCAGCAGGGGATCTCTTCCCGCCAGGCACTTGCCTCCGGATCGCAGCTTCGTTTCAAGATTATTGGCCACATCCCCGGTGATTCATGATTTACTGATACTGTACTCATTTTGGCGAGTGGATCTAACAAATGGATCAAAACCCTTAAAAAAACACAGCAAAACTGATCAAAACCTATGATAACCTATCCATTTTTCAGAAAAATGTCCCAGTTTGCTACCAGGAACAGGCTATGCAGTTCGTGACACGTTTGGTGCCGTGGCTCAGTTTCTCAATGGACGCTGGCTGCAATGTTGGGGTCCAAACGTAGTCTTAGAATGAGTATGTGTATGGGTTTTGGGATGGTTTGGTCATTTTGAGTCTTCAGCTGTCGAAATTTGTGTTTTCTTTTTCAAAAAATTCCACAGTTTATCCTTATAATTTATAACTTATTCCTGAGCACAAGGCATGAATTCCAGGAAGCTTCGCTGAGATCCTTTCCAAAATTTGCCCCTGGCGCCGTCATCAAGGAAGTTTTGCATGAAGCAGCAGTTTCAAGAATTTAGATCCAGTGAGGTTCCTTCAACGAGAACCACCCGAAGACTATCCTAAGATATCCTAAGCCTTTCTTATTTTTCGGTGGTCCTGTTTGAACATCTACCAGCCATTGCCGCCCTTTTCACGGCCGGGACTTGTTTCTCACCATGATCGCTGAAGCCGTGGACGTCTCAGAGGCAGAGGCGCACCGGTGGTGGTGATGTTTGTGAGTTAGTTGGTTGGTTATTTAAATCCAATTCACATTTTTTATTTATGAACTTTCATGTCTTTAGCTAGATAGTTAGTTAATTAATTCGGGAGATAGATAGTTAGTTAATGAGTTAGTTAGTTAGTTAGTTAATTAATTAGTTACTTAGTCAATTAATTCCTCAGGTAAATAGTTGGTTCTTTGGTTCTGCAGCTTAATTACTATTTTTTTTTTGGAACCACTTCCGTGACGCGCAGATGAAACGGAGCTTTGGTGGGTCATTGGGTCATTTTTCCTGGGTAAATGATGGGAATTGGATTGGGTGAATCATCCCAGACTCTTGGGTATAGGGGTTTACTTCCAGGCAGTTTTTCCATGAGGAACATGATTTTCTAAAACCATTGGACCATTGGATGTTGGCGCACTTTTTGTTGGGCAACATATTCCATACATACTCTGTTGCATGATCTATTCTTGTACCTGTTTTCGGGAAAGTCTTGGCCGGTGCGGATAGCTTTGGTTCAGCAGGGATCATGAAATCTGCCAATCTGCAGAAGTCGCTATCGTGAAAGGATCTTCGCTATCTGAAGGATGTGTTGAATGTGTTGAGTCTATTCCATCTCCGATTCCCTTTGGCGAAACCACGCTAAGCTCGCCTCGCAGATCGAAGAATCGGTCCTCAGAGTTAAACTGTCGATGCTGCTTCGTTAAATAGCCTTATGGCAGCCTAAGCAGCCTGACCAACATGATACCAAACATGATGCCAAGATATGTGCCATGGTCAAGTTATACGGGTTTCCTACTGGTCCTTGGTGGATGGTCATCCATTTGAAAATGGGGATTTGTTGATTAACCAGGCCATTTTTTTCAGGGCTTCCATGAAATGGGATGACCATAAACAAGAAAAACGATTAATATCAGATATGATCATATCATATCATATCACTATATCCCAATTGCATCCCCCCCAAAAATGCTTGAAACATCCCCAGAACTGGAATCAGTCGGACTGGTTTAGGGAAAATCTTTACCAAAAAACCATCAAGTTTTCCTTAAACCAATCCAACTGATGTAACGTTGCCGGTGGGCCGAATGGTGCCATGGTGGTGCCGCGGTGCCCTCGCTGCCTTGGTCCTACTGGGCCCCGAGATCGCTGCAGACCGCCCCGAGGATATCGAGGGGAGCTCGGAGTCTTGGACGTGGAACTGAGATGTCTGGAGAAATTCTGATGACCTCGCTGTTCTCCCTCACTAATCTCACTAGAATGGTGGTGAATGAGAGAAATGATCCACTGGTTGGTGCCTCAATTCAGGTTGGTGAAGTAGTATAGTTCAGTTCATCGATAGAAAATCCAAGGAAGATCCCAGGAACATCCATGGAATATCCTGGCTCTTTTTGAGGCTTTGCCCTTGAACATTGATTTTTTTTATCCAAGTTGACGGGGATTTAAAATGGGATGTTTGATGGGATATAATGTTTTCAAGAATTATATAATGTTATTGTTTTTTTTTGGATGTTTGTCTGAGAATTGTGGAACACACACACATGCATGGGAATTTAAATCTCATCTAATTGAGAAAATGATTACTTTAACCATGGGATGGAATTACAGGGATACCCCATTTTCAAACAAACCCACTTTCGCCCCAAATTGGGCATCCCAGCTGCCCAGCTGGTAAATTGTGAATTTGTCTATGTTTCTGACGGTATGAACATCTATTTCATCTTATCTCAATGTCCTCTCATGTATCCATGATCTATCTTAGAGGCATATTTATATAGTTGTGTATCGGTTATAAACCCTGATTTACGAACGGTTGCACCAAGTTGCACCTCCCACAAGTCATGTCACATGTTTGTGGAGCGCTGGAGGATGTGCCGGATGTAGACCCAGAGTGTTTTTTTGTTTCCAGCGAAATATGACCATTTCTTACCCTCCGAAGCTAGATTTGAAGAGCCAGGAAAAGATCTGAATGATTCAGAACCGGCTCTCTAATCCGACATTTCATAACCCGGAAACCATCATTTGTCAGATCTGCAGCAGAAACCGAAGCTTCATATCTGAGGTGGAAAGCACCTTCGACTTTTCGCAAGTGAGCTTTGCGCAACCTGTGGCAGATGACGACTTTGAAGATGCGTTTTATGCGTCGCGGCAGATATGGCTTGAAACCCAAAGAGATGGGAGAAAAGAACGAAACACATGATAGGAACCAAAAACAACCAAAAACATGATAAGAGCCATTTTGTTATCATGAAAACATCCAAAACATGATAACAAAGTGCCGCAAAAGAAAAAAGGCGCCTTCTTTTTGGGACCCCAGCAACCCCAAGGAATCGTCGCAGTCTCCCGAGTTCGTCCGTGCCGAGGACACCCAGACACCGGCGATGAAGTGGGTTAGGCAGTTTGGGAGATTTTATCACATAAACATCAAACAATTATACGTAGTATTTAGAACTAGGAATTTATATAATTATATATAATTATATCTTTATATATAGCATTATATAGCCAGCCATATCCTCATTTCAAGCCCTGAATTTATGAGTTGATCTATATGTATATATAATTTATGGCCTAATCACAAATGCTTTAAGCTTTCACACGTGTTCAAACAGACATTTCGTATCTTCGATCATTTTCTGTGAGTTTTTCTATCCTCCTTCAGGACATTTACCTACCAAGCTTTGGAGCCTCGAACAAAATGGACCATCTCCAGTACCATTCTCCCCATTGATATCGCAATCTCTAGGAGCCAGATCCATCAGATGGATCGTGCTGTTCGGTGCAAGATGAAACGGCCTTGAGGGCATGTGCGGAGCAGCGGAGCGGTGGAGGGGGTTTGCTGGGGAAATCAACGAACAATTAAGGTTTTTGCATAGGACAATCATCGAAAAATGTGGGGGATTTTCCTGCAAGCCATGTTAGATCACCGGAGGGAAGGAAGTTGATGATGTTGATGGCGAATCTGAAGCTTGTTTGTGCTAGGTTGTTTTGTTCAATTCCCGATTAGAAAAAAATACATCAAAATACCACGTTGGCGCTTTTCGCGTTGGGAACGCTAGGCTTGCGCCAGAAAAATCGCCAGAACATAGATAGGGTATGATCGGGTAAACCCCCAAAAAATCGAAACGTAACATACAATTCCAAAATAGTGCTAAAGTACTGAAGTCCATACTTTTCATGACTTTTCTATCTTTTTAGAGGTTAGTAATTATATGTCGTGATCGGTTCAACATAGGGGTAAACAGCATCAGCGCAGTCGTGGGACGCACTGGCGAAGAATCATCGCAGGTGCCAACAAGACCTCTCCCATCGGCGCTTGCAATGATCCTCCGCGACGTGGACGGAAAAAAAATCATTGGGTTGTCGAAATAAATGGGGGATACCACATGAGTTTTTTTTTCTTTTCCGATTTTGATATAGTATATGTATAGAGGTTTCCTGAAATGGGGGTACCCCAAAATGGATGGTTTGTAACGTTTTAGGACACCTCGTGTATATATATATATATATATTATATACACATTAGATCCATGGATCTTTCATCAGCAACCTTTGGTGGATAAACCATCATGAGTAACTGGGGAGTTCCGGGTTCCTGGCCATGTTTGTTCAACATTGTTCAACCCCTGGCAGCCCTGGCATGGCAATGACTGACACGGCTGATCGGTTGAACACCTTGTGGCACGAACTCAGGTTGGTTGATGTCCTTTTTAACCATTTTTTGGTTGATTTTTCAAGGAAGGGGTTAAACAACCATCAAACAACCAATAGGTAGTTCATGACTTTTCCATGGTATTCAGCCGTCAGCCCATCCATTTGTTCCCAAAAGGACGTCATTGGGAAAATTCAGGCTGGTCATGGTGGTCTCGCATGCTCCCAGAAGCATTCACTATGCCGCTGCAACTGCTGCCATGAATGCCATGTGGAGTGCTGACCGAGGTGCGACTGATTCCATGACGGAAGCGAAAATCGTGTTCGGCAATTTACCAAATGGCATCCTGATAGTTGGACTGCATGTCATGTGTATTTTTCAGACTTTCTTTTCTCAAGCAGAAAAGCCATCGAATTTGATCTGAACAGATCTGTTTTCAGCATCCCCACCACATGGTTCTCGGATCGTGAAGGATATCCCTTTGTGCTGGATGAGAGGGAGCCCGCTCAATGGATCTCCAGCCGAGTTGAGGCACTATACAGATGAGTTGCCGTCATCCATTGTCAGAAATCCATGGATTGATCACAGTTCTCTGAGATGCGTGTATAATCCAACTGTTGAGAATGGCACACATGATTCTTGGTAAGGGGAAGCTTGCCAAAATGACCTTCTTTCAGGTTGGTGAAACTACGATATATATATATATGCATAGATAACACAACATAACATAACATTACATTACATGAGTTTAGATTACATTACGTCAGATAGTGCTAGATACATATATTAGATTAATATCCCATTGATTGATATCCCATTATTAGATATATATATATATATATATTAGATTAATATCCCATTGATACATATATTAGATAATATACATAGGATACTAATCTATATATTAATATCCCATCATTGATATCCCATTAGATATATATTAGATAATATCATATACCATTGATTAATATACCATTGACATATTAGATAATATACATCCCATTGATTAATATAATATCGATACATATATTAGATAATATACATAGGATACTAATCATTGATATATATATATATTAGATAATATCCCATCATCGATATCCCATTAGATATATATATAATTATAATTATATATTATACATTGATACAGTGATGATATCCCATATATCGAATGGATTTCAATGGTATCCCCATTTTATCCCCAAGTGGGGTATCGGGTATCCCATTAATATCATATACCATGGATACATGGGGATACCCCACTGGAACTTTCCGTCGAGGTGATCCCCCACTGGCTCCGGAGATGTCGTGCCGAGGGCATCGAATGGATGCTGTGGCTGGCGCCTGGGCCGTGGAAAAAACCCGGGAGAAGCCGGAAAACGCCCAGGAAATGATGGTTTTCATGGGAAAATCATGGGAAAATCCGCTATAAATGGGAGGTTTATAGATGGGAAAAGCATCGAACGATTGCTGATTTTCCACGGATCTACCGAAGGGGAAACTGAAGGATTTTTTGATGAGCATGATCCCATTGAAATGGTGATTTGGAGGGTATACCCCACTTTCAGACACATATCTTATATCATTCTTGGATGATTAGATTTGTAAAAATACTTCATAAAATCATATGGAAATGATGCAGGATCAAGATCATGAGAAGCACAGTTTAATGTTTTTTTCCTGGTTTGGCCGCTGAAATTGGGTTAATCCATTTTGGGATTGGGTGAATTGGTTACCAAGGATGGTTTATGATTGGGTTTTAACGTAGTAAAAGCAACAATAAACCATCCCTAATAGAGCTTGATTATTGGGAATACCTCTAGTTGGGATGATGCAGAATGACGCCCAAATGGCTGGTTGAGAAGGATGGTTTATGATTGGGTGTACAACATTGTTTCGGCAAAACTGTGACGGGGAAACGGGGAATTCTCTCTGAGGGCCATTCCTGCTGGTATTATATGACAGGCCAGGGGGGGACAACCACAGCCTTGTATTATTATGACTTATTATAGATTATGTCTTAGTACCTCAGTATACCAAAAGACTTCAAACCTATTTGGGCTCCGGCCGCCAACTACTGTGCTTGCCTCCCAACTTTTTACTGCTGATTTTTACCCAGTTGTCAATATGCCAAGAGTTTTTTTTGAAACATCAACAAAGCGATTTAAATGGGGATGGGTCAAAACCTACTATTTCATTAATACCATATTGGGGTTTCCTAAAATGAGGGATCCCCGAAACCATGGGTTTCAATACTAAAATGGTCTAAGTTTCGATCATTTGGGGGTAGCCCCATGAATTGGGACAGCTCCATATTTTGGGGAATAACCATCCATTAACCAGCGATTTTAGGGTACCATTTGGGTACCAGGCTTTTGACCAACCAAATCACGCCAGGTGAGCCCAGGCAGCTACGTAAGGTAAGGTTTAGATTCAGCCCATGAACAGTATAGTTATCTCATAGTGATCTCAGTTATATCCTCTCCAAAACAAGCCCCAAGTTAAGATAGAAGTTGGTCAAATCCAATCCTAAAATAGTGACATTCTATTACTTTTCGATGTAAATTCCTACGTTTTCTGCATCCTTTTGGGGAGTTGGAACCGTTGGAACCAAGGACTCCGACGCCTTTCTGCTGGCGCAAGAGGATAACTTCAATCAAGTGCGGAAGGTGACTGGTGGATCAGTTTATTAATGGTAAAAAAACACAATTTTTATATATTTTTATGATGTTTGAATAGGTGCAAAAAAATCAATGATTTCGGATTTTCTGGAGATTTTTTTGTTTGGTAAACAGCAATGATAGATGTTCTTGATCCGCAATCCTCCTTTCGCCATGTTTTTTTCATCCGAGGCCATCAGGAAGTATTCGGATAGCAACACTCAGATTATGCTCACCAGGGAAGTGGATTCATTTCTGGCCCGGGACTCAGAGGCTGCCAGAGGCTTTTGGCTGTTTTTTAGGACTTTGGAGACTTTGGATGTTGGAGGTGTCTGAAAATTTTGGGCCCAATTTGCCGGTTCTCATCCCTTTTTTTCCGGGGATTTTTTCCATTCGAAAGCCAGCATTTTGACCTCTGGATGTGCCAGGATCCCAGAGCGCCCTGGGACGATGGTAATGTGGGTGTGATGCTGCTACGATGCCTCCTGGTAGAAACTGGTAGATCCCACGTTGGGATGGTGTTGGGATGGTTGGATGGGTTCCCATCCATGGGAAGCTGTTGCTTGGGAACATGGATAGGAAAAGAACTGGGAGACTCTTTGGAGAAAGGTAGTAGCAGATTTGTTGTGAGATTTGAAGAGCCTTTGATGCTTTTGGCGAGAGTGAAACCAGTGTCCTGCAGCCCTGGCATGACACAGTTCATCTGAGGTAGTGAGTGGACGCTTTCACTCATAGAGAGGGTCAGGAGAGAATGTCTTGCTGAACAAAAGCAAGATGAAGACACTCTGGAGAGGTTGCTCTACACTGAGGAGTATGAGGCGAGGGGAGCTGTCTCAGCAATTGACCTATCCAAGATTCATTCAAATAGCCGTTCTGGGGCTGCCCTGCCTTCTTCTGAATGTACTGGCTGGAGTGTTTGAAGAAAAATGGTTGCTGCAAGAGCAATGTTTTTTCTTTCATCATGACAAAACCAACTCAGAAGCAGCAAACATCATGTTCGTCAAGAGATTCTTGCGCTTTTGGTGCTCAGGATGAGGACATTCCGGGATTTTGCCAGAAATGGGGTATATATATAATTATATATATCCAACAATATCATTTTTAGGTGGAACATGATGATACAAGTCATGATGTACTAGTATGATTTGTAGGGTACTCTGAGTTTTGTAATCATTTTCTCAATTGAAAATGGCCATAGCAAACTTTATCCTCCACTAGATTAACATAGATATGGACAAATCACCAGAATTGTGGATCATTTCTCTTGGCTCCAGGTGTCCTCATCAAATCGAAGTGACTGGACGGTAGATGATCACCTGGTTGTTTTGCACCATTTATAATGTATAGCCTTAATTTTTCTTGGACTACCCCACACACACACAGTCACTGCTATTTGAAAGAAGATCGACATTATCATAAAACATCATAAAACCCATTCAATTCGATTTCCCATCATTTTCATCAGCTTGAAATGGCAATGTTTATCATCATTGCCGCTGCCAAACAACACAAAAATCACGATGGTACCACAAAAACATGGCTCTTTTCCCCATGAAAATCCCAGGTACAAGAAGGTTCGTTCACTGAGATCTCACAATGTGGTGTTCCGCCCAGTTATAAGTTTATAAACCCAAGAACTCGTTATACATATATATATATATATATATATATTGTGGTTTCCTGAAATAGGGGTACCTTCAAATCATCCATTTTAATGGGATTTTCTATTATAAACCTAGCATTTTTGGATACCACCATTTATGGAAATATACATGATTATATAATTATATATATAGAGTATATATATATATACACATAGCTATCTATCATAAGTCCCAGTGAACTTCGTGTTATCTTCACCCGCTCGCGATCCCCAGAAGATCTCAGGCGCAAGGGATGCTGAAGCGGATGCCCCCGCAGGCGCTGAACTCCATGGGACACAACCAGATCTTTGGGCCAAACGCTTCGTTGCAAGCGGTTCCACGGCGGGCATGGGGGATGGTGGGAGAAAAACCCTGGGGGATCTGGTAGAACCATCAGAATAGATGCGAATAGATGGCTGAACAGAATTTTAAAGTATGGGGAAAAGCCGGAGAATTTTTTAAAAAATGGGGAAAACGCATATATTTTTTGAGTAAACATTTGCCATTTTGGAGAAAAAGGAGTGATGGAGATTCTTGATGAGTATTATACTCATCAAATGCCAATCATGCCGCAGAATCGTACAATTTATTTACAGCCCAAATGATTCTATAGATGAAGACTTGGACACCTGGAAATTGTGCGGGAAACACATTTTTTTTGCGTTCCCAAGACGTTTTTCTATTTTTTGTTGGCGATTGAGTAGATGGTTTATATAGCCAAATTGAAACCTCAACACATGATCCAACACCATGCTGAAATGGTGATATATAGGCAATGCAATAGGATTGTCCTAGGATTATTACCATTTAATGCTGATCTTCTGGAGATATTTACTGCTATATAGCGGGATATGATATTAAATTATTTAAATTCCGCTATTCCATTTGTTGGGACCCCAATTCATCAATGGATCACCACTTTGATGTTGGCACTCACTGTAGGTCATTCACCTGAATGATATGCCCTTTGAAATCCGCAACCACACCATCTATGCTGCCTTTCGCGCTCATTGTGACCTTCCACCCGGTTCCCAAGTGAACTTCACAGCACCTCGGGCTGCTGAAGGCCTTAGTTGCTCCAAGAGATGGGTCAATGCTTAGTTTTTTTGATTCCAACAAGGGGATGCCCGGAAAAAATGGGGTGACTTATGCAGAAAACATCACGAAAAATCGCAAACCAACATGGGGCAGCAATGGGAGTTGCACCTCCTGGCAGATGTAGCCTCGAGGTGCTGAAAGCTGCCTTCGACAGCAGCACCTTCTCCCTCGCCTCGCAGGACTTTCGGGAAGCCGGCACTTCCAGGCGCGCGAGACGCGGCGGGATGCGACCTGGGAGACCTTTGAGGTCCAGGGGCAGATGAATTTCTGAGTTTTCGCCGACAATTCATGGAGTAATTACCAACTTTGGACCCCCCGACTGACCGGAGTGTGTGGGCCCGATATTGTGTTGATTGTACGAAAAGGACCTCCCTGCAATGTCACTGGAAGTGATGGTTCGTGGGGATAACTATCCCCCAACAAAGAGGCACTGTGAACTGTTGATTGCATCCCAGGAATGATAGTCAGTTGTTGATACCCCAAGTGATAGCTGGTGAAAAAGGTTTCCTGGCTACGACCTGTAGGGTCCTAGCTGGATGGCGCCAACAAGGAAAAAAGCAAGGATAATAGTCACCCAAGCAACCAGGAAAGTGCTAGGGTTTGTTCTTCGCATTTTCAGACACACCCAAATACCCCACATCGTTCGTTATAGTACCTATATACATATATACATATATATTATATTATATTATATTATATTATATTATATATTATATTATATATTATATTATATATTATATTATATTATATATTATATTATATATTATATTATATTATATATTATATTATATTATATTATATTATATTTAAATTATATTATATTATACTATATGATATGATATTATATTATATTATATTTATATTATATTATATTATATTATATATTATATTATATGATATTATATTATATTATATGATATGATATTATATTATATTATATTATATTATTTACAATATATATATATAGTACTGTATATCCCACTAGATCCTTACACTACTTGATTAGATACCCATATCCATGAACAAACCATGCAAACTGGCATCTTTTTTCAACCAACAACTGCCATCAACCCACGCCAGGTGGGCGTTTTACATGGCGCGGCGACTGAAGGAACAGAAACGTTTCCAGGAGACAGAAGATTTGCTGCGTTGGGCGGTGGACGGTCTGCGGACGGAGATTGGAGAGCAGAAGGTGGCGGCTCGGCAGGTTTTTTTCATGTTTTTTTTTTTTTTAAATGGGAGAAGCCACTGTAAATGGACGTTTTGATGGGAACTTCACAGTTATTAATAGCTATGTCAACTCATTTATGATGGTTGATCATGGTTAAATGGGATTGAATGGGAAAACGTATATAGGAAAATCCACTATAAATGAAGGTTTTAGTGGGAAATCAACTGAGTCAGTGATTTGGCTTATTGGGAAATCCCGTAGAAATGAGGAATCGATTCAGGTTTTTTTTTTGGGGGGGGAACAAATCCAAATAGTTAGGATCATCCTTCTTTCTTGTTAGGAGTGATATGAGATATTCAATGGTGATTTGATGGGATATTAATGGAGATATCATATGGGATATATATCAACTATGTCCAAGTTTTGGTATACCCCCAAATATCAATTTTGTGGCTAAAGTGATGAGTTTATCATCAAGCGTTGGGGCATATTTTCTCAGACAAAGCTGGCGGAATGGGTTGGATATGGTGACTAAGTGGTTGATAAGCCATTGGTATATGAATTATCCTAAAATGGGGGTACCCCCAAATCATCCATTCCAATAGGATTTTCCATTATAAACCAACCATTTTTGGGATACCACCATTTTAGGAACCCCCCATATCATTGGGGTATTTGGAGGATCCACAAGTCGCAGCTGGTGAAGAAGTGGGGACGTTGGGTGCGATTTCTAACCCGCCAAGGGATTTATGACCAGGAAATCAGGAACTTAGGCATGACACATAGGGCTTCTAACGCCCCCAAAGTGGGGAGTTAGCCACAGAAAACAGGATAAACATGTGTTTTTTAAAGCATTGGGATGTAGTGGGAATATCATAAGGGATACTAATAGGGCCTTAATAGGGAAAAAACAAAACGAATCGGAATGTACTGGGTGTAACCAACAACAATGGGGATATATGTAGGTTTCTTAAAATTGGGGAAGCCCAAGTTACTGTCCCAGTTATTGGTCAATTGTGAACTAGTGGCAATTGCTTGCGAGGCCGGAGGCCTGGTCCTGGTTCTTAAAGTCACCATGGGTTTCAATACAAAAGACTTTGGACGATCTGGGGTACTGTAACCCTATTTTAGGAAACCTTCATATACGCATACATGCATACATACATACATACATACATCCATACATCCATACATCCATACATCCATACATCCATACATCCATCCATCCATCCATCCATCCATCCATCCATCCATCCCTACCTACCTACCTACCTACCTACCTACCTACCTACCTACCTTACGTCGTTCGTACGTACCATCACATACATACTTGCATGCATACACGTGCTGTTTCCAACTAGCAGGGAACTATTTTCCAGTTCATAGGGATCAAACAGTGTGTGAGTGAGCACTTCTCTTTGAGTGAAACTTCCACCAAAAGCTTTGTTCACTGTAGGTGCTTTCCAACGAGGTGACCGCATCTACTATCCTGGCCATTCTTGGACCCATGTGTGCCGTCAATACATCAACAGGTCCTGCAGTTGGATTACAATCAATATTATGAGCTTAGCTGGATTTATATTCATTTTGCATGTATGCATTATGTTAGTCCCAGGGCAGAATGGATGACCAAGGATACCCTCTTCGGGAAGTCTGTCCTGGCGCCTCCTGGCTGCACTGCATTGTCGACAGGGAACTGGAATCTCCGAAATGGAGCCTCAAACGACTCAAATTCCAAGGCAAAATGGTGCTGAATTTTAGATATTTTAAGAGCTGTGGGTTGGTGGGTTGAGTGTCGGCTGTGGGTTTTTCACTGCCCACCTGGCTTCTGACTCGTGAGCTCAGGAAATTCCTTGGAAGCATCAACCGGACGGAAGAATCTCTAGAGCTCTTCCAAAATGCGGTGGCCATGGGGATCAAAGTTCTGGGTGCTCACAATCCCGTGCCGCTCCGAAAATGGGGGAGTGATCCTCAGTTGTGGCCATGAAATATCCCCAAAATGGCCAAAGAGATCGGGGAGACGATGACGAAGCATCAACTTTCCGGTACCACATGTCGGATTTGGTGCAAGCACTTCCTCCCACCTTCGCCCCGGTCGTATTTGGGGCACCAAAATTGGAGTCATTTTTGGAGCTACAACCCATCCAGATCCCCAGTGATTGGGTTGGCACTGCAAGCATCCCTGAAGCGCCATAGCAACAAGGACCCATAACCGGCCATAACCAATTCAAGAAAGGCCCCCCAGTGAACTATAGGATGGTACGCAACAAACGTGGGACCACCAATATCCGCAAACCAACAATAATGGGTATATAGGTGGAGTACAACTGGGAATTCTGATTACAGTTCAGTAATTGTTCATGCCATATGATATCCCTCAAATTTGCTGGCAAGTTACCCTCTGGTTATTTAACATAGCTATGGAAAACGGCACATTTATAGATCATTGAATCATTTATGATGATTTTACCGTTCTTAAACATGGTGATTTTCCAGTTGGCAAACCAAATCACCAGAGAGTATTTGACATTGACCTCCATTTATAGATTATATTCCCATTAATGTTCCCATGAATGCCTCCATATTTTGAGATTTTGAGGCTTGTTACTGCATCAGTTACAATCATCAGTTGAGCCATAAGGTCATGATCGAATGGCACGAGATACTGGCTACGCTATTACAATCCCAAGGACGCCTGAGTGAAGCGGCAGGCGCGGCGCTGGCACAGCAGACCCTGGAAAAGAGGAGCCCCAAATCTTCTGGAACATGACGATGTATGAGGTTTACATATGTTTGAACCCATTGGGAATGGTGGTTTTTCGCCGAATTTTCAGAAGCTATAAATTGTATACTGTCTACCCTCTGGTAAACTAACATAGCTGTAAATCAGCTATAAGTTGGACATTTTCCACAGCTATGTTGGTTTACTGGGGGGTAGATACTATAGTTACCGTACTTGGTAAGTGTTGATTCACCGGTTGCATGATGACTTCTACATGAGCAGTGTTCAAAACCCTGTCTCATCAATTTATACTGGTTGGTTGATAGGGATTCCCTCAACTGATTGTGATATCCCCCTGTATATTGGTTAGTATAATCCCCTACAATCATCAAGCAACAGGGCTTTAGCAACCACTGCTCACATGTTTACCCCTTGTTGCTTCTCACAAAGCGATTGATGTTAGATACCTGAGGGTGCAGTTCCAGTTCTTTCATTGGACCCCATACCCCAACAAACATGCGGGTGATTCCAATTTATTATAATTATAGTCAGTAATAATTCAATTATCCAAGATTCCGTTGATATTCGATCAATATTCCATGCGAATCTTCCAACATTCCCAGGATCAAAAAAGCCAGCATTTTTGGTCCATCCTCACCGGCGGCTGGCTTTTGTGCAGGTTCCTTGCGACAAGTCGTGCGAGGGCTTCGACGCTGGAAGGAAGAGGTGAAGGTGCGGCTGATCGCGGAGAAGTTACGCTTGGTGCTACTGTTGAACGGCCCCCTGGAAGTGAAGGGAGGATCGCTGGTTGGTCACTGGTTGGTCACTGGTTGGTCACTGGCGGTTAGGGCCATTGAGGAAAAACCGCCGGGGTGAAGGGATGAATCTGGGAATGATGGGTTTAGTTATATGGAGAATAGGCATTAAGATAAGAAGTATAGCAATATAAATCATTGAACTAAATGGGCCATGGCTTCCAGAACAAACTGTTACCAGAGCATAGGGGAAGACCTAGAGGAAACCATAAAATTTGAGTCAGCAAAAGAAGGCTTTCCTCCCACATTTCCCTTGAAACAGCATGTTTCCCCATTTTCACAAGCCATCTTCCTTGGGAGACCCCCATACAACAGCACGTTCCCTGGGTTCGTCGGCCTAGCCCGAGCCTCCCAAGGTACCTCATTTGTTCCTGGGGTGGATGAACTGATCAACGAGACGGCATCGCATCTGGGCCAGCAGTTGATTGCTTCGCCAGCTGGACAATTCGTGGAAAAAGTCTTGGGGCAAACTAACATCGATTGGGAATTCATCCATGGGCCATGGCTTCCACATCTATTTGTTTGTCCTTAGGGGTAAGTCTTGGAACTTGGCGACACAGAAAAAGCCGACTCCACTTGGTGACCAAGGAATTTGCCCGATGCCATCGACAGCATCGCCCGACAGCGGCTCGTGAAGGCGAATGAGATGCTCGGTTTCCTAAGTCATGGGGATAGCCCAATAGCTGGATGGGTTTTGTGATGGAACATCTGAAACTGAATAAACTAAAATGGATGATTTGGGGGTACCCGCATTTTAGGAAACCTCCATTTGGGACCTGACAATTTATTGGACCCAGAATTTCACGGTTCATGTGGGCAACCCAATGCCATAAACCTACCATTTGGGGATGGTTTATTCTTGGGTTTACCACAGTAATCATCATTTCCCCTATTATTTCATTGCCATTTTAGGGGGAATATGCACTATCTGCAGACACAGCTACATGGATCCGTATGGGGGTATTAACACCTATGTACTAGCAGTCTTGAAGTACACAAGAGCACCAGATTTTGTACCCATGCCAAAACACAGAAAGAATGCGACGAAAAATCATCCGCAACTGGGGGGTTGCACAGGCGTTTTCGCTGGAATTATAGGGTCATTGAAACAGAAGTGGCTGGGAAATCCACATTTTCACAAATTTGCTGCAAGAGCTGCTGCAAATAAAACAACATGTTTCTGGGGAGTGATGGGTTTGCAGATCCATGCAAAAGCAGAATCATCCGTGTGCACTTCGGAAATTGGAGGTAACCAATTTGGAGGGTGTAGACAATTCGAAGGCAACCAATATCGTTACATTGTTCATTTTTTGTCATTCATATTCTGGTTTATAGTTATTACTGCTTTATTTATGCGATTTTTTTGAAGGTACTCTTATTTATTTGTACTTGGATCAATCTTATTTCAATTGTTGATTCTGAAATGATGGTAGACTATGTTTTCGTCTCAACCCATGAGGTGCGAACTTATATGATGGCATGATATTCTTGAAAAGATGATAGCAATAATCCTACGTATCCATATTTGCTTATTGCTTTCAACATGTCTGATATGTCTGTTTGTAGACTTCAAACGGATATTTCAAAAAAAAACATTTCCCACAATTGGATAGGAATTGGACTCCACTTCATTTTCTCTGGGGTTTTTCAGGCCAGGGTCCCGGCGATGGATGGCTTTTGAAGCAAAGCCGAGCTGGGCCGAGGAAATCCTCCAAGTTCATTCTGGAGAACAACCTCAACCAGGCCGAAAACGCGCTGAAACGCGGCCTGGAGAAAGCCAGTTTGGTTGGGAGCCCGAGTGGAGCGTTTTACTGGGATGGGAAGAGTTGGGAAGAAATTTTTCCGGTTTCCTCATGGGAGATCTTCGAAATGGATGATTTATAGTAATTTATAGTGGAAAATTATATGAAAAATCGATGATTTGGAGGTACCCCATTTTTGGACACCTCCAAATGGGCAGATTTTTTTCCCAAACCAGACGCAATCTTTGCGGCCATTGGGAGGAACATGTCTGGTTTGGCACGATTGGAACCATTCCAACTGGTGGTAAAAAAGGGGTCAAATGATGCCAAATGGCTATAGGATGTCTCAGGATTTGCAACTGAATCAAACAAAAACCATCAGCATACCAGCGTTTTTTTTTGGTGACTCAACTAACGATTGCCACTTGGTGCAGTTTAAAGCCCCATATCCCAACTTATGGGGGTTGTAATCCCTTGGTTATCCCTATTAATAACTTCAACTGCACCCCTAAGCAGGCGCGTTGGGTGGGTTTTGATGTCTCCCCGTTTTCCGTGCTGCGCAAAGTTTGTGAGGTTCTACCCATCACAGATGCAGACTTGCTGGCCACGCGCCTAAACTTAGGACAGCCGGTGCAACATTGCGTCAGTCACGGGGCTGTTGGGAAGTGGCGACATCATTAAAAAAAACGCCAGGGTTCATTCCGGGCTGCTGGTGATGATGGTGATGGTGATGATGATGATGACGATGATGACGATGATGACGGTTATGAGTTTTTTTTTTTTTTTTTCCCACTAGTTCAGTGATCATTGGAAGCTGCCCGGTCCTCAGTGTCCTCAGGGTGGTTTCTGAATGTCCTCGTCATCCTGAAATATTTTGAAGATCTGGAACTGATGAATGATAACAGTCATCATGAGAATATTTCATAGTACCCTCTGGTAATTTAACACAGCTATGTTAAAAAAACAAACAGTCATGTTTGACTGGCAAATCATCTACACATGAGACAATTTCCATGGCTATAGTTAACAATTACCGGAAGATAATGATGAGGACCGTTCAACAACAATAGTAGAACACTTCAACAATAGTAGTAGTGAAAAATACTATTGAGTTCCGCTCGTGGCGTTTTTTTTCCACATATATATATATATGTAACTATTATAATCGTGTAACTATTCTATATCTATGCAATAGCACTTTTTTTGCCGTACATATTCGTTTTTTTGGTATTTTACTGGTAACTTCATCATCTTCCAGTCTCATCTTCCGACGTCCCAGCCTTTCGTGGGGCCCCAGGAGCCTTGAAGCAACGCACCGGAAGGTGGGAAGAGGCGTTGATCGAGTTTGAGGTGCCTTGGAAGCCTTGAAAGCTGTGGATGTGGGATGTGAAAACCATGAAACATGGGAGATGAAACATGATGAAAACATGATGAAACCAAGAAAGTTGGGGATAGCTTTTCTTTTGGGGGGAATGAACAATAAGAATTTTGGGTGGGATATATCACCCAAAGCATATGTTCTTTTTGGGTTTCTATAGCGGACTTAAAAAAATCAAACATTGGAAAACAATCGAACATGGGGGTATAGTGGGGAATTTGTATGGGAATGTCTTGGACATATAAGCGAAAATATAACTTGGGTGTCGAAATGGGGGATTGACTGATTGACCCAAATTGATGGTCATCAGGACATAGGGAAAACGGGAAAATGAGGTTTTCCATCCTATCTGGGATAGCTGGCCAATGACTGGCCAATTTTCAGAAATGCACGGATTTGAGGCACCAAACTGGAGATTCTCGTGATTTCCAGTTGGACTGAAAAGGGGAGGCAGATAAAATAGAGGAATTCAAGTCAACGAACATTTCGACCGTTCGGGAATCAAACAAACAGCCCAAACATGGACCATGTTTTTACACAGCTCAGTCATCACTTGGCCCCATCATCTCGTATCTCCTTGTCTTGTGGGGATACTATTGTGATACTGTTGTTTTAAAAGAGCCTATTCTTGATCCCAGCTAGTGCCCATCCATTCACACCAGCCTGTTTGTGATTTGTGGCTCGTAAACAGCAAAGAAGCCACGTTGTTTGCATTTAGTTTATGCAGTTGCAACTGCTTATCCAGTACCCTGCGGCGTCATGAAACATGGCAATGGGAAGGATATCCCCTACGGCCATGGGCAACTCTCCATGGGAAAGTGGCGGATTCTCCAGTCATATTTGATTGGCAGAGGGTACCTGCTATGATTATATATTGATCATGATAATGATACTTGGAACTACTATAGTGATGGACAATCATGTTAACAATGATTAAACAAATCCCTAAATTCTGCCGCAGTTGCTGATGAAAGATCCATGGACGTTGTTAGATTACTGGTGTATCCCATCATATTTTCATTGATTGGACGGTTTATCCCAGTCATTATCCAACAATTAGCATCCATGAACATCGATTAACATCGGCTTACATCAATTAACAACACTTAACTTCAATGAACACCAATTAAGATCAGTCAGCATCAATAAACACATTTTTTTCACCAATTAAGATCAATTCAATATATTGACTATATGAACTAGATCCAATCATTACATCAATTTGATGAGTTTTTTGAAGAACCATCCCCGGCCGGCCAGGAAGTGTATCAAGTTCAGGCCAGTACATTGGGCCCTGAGCATCGCGATAGCATCGCCACCTCCAAAGCCATCGTGCAAATTGAGCTGGGCACAGGACGTCCGCTGGATTTTCGGCAAAAATGTGAAAAAATGCTGGAGAAATCATGGAAACTTCCTAAAATCCAGAGGGTTAGAGCCTGATTTTCAAAATGTGATGGACATTTTGGGTTTCAGCGTTATGCCCTGACCAACCCCCTTAGGTCCTAGGTTTTTGGCTTCAGAAAATTGAGGACGTCCTGTGTATGCTTGGACATGGACAGATAGGTCACAATCTCATACCTAGCAACCAGAGATTTGGCCCATGTTTCGCAGCTACCGCAGTTTGTGGGCTGATCCCTCTGCAGGACAAAATCAGCTGCATGTGCGATACACCAATGCCATGCACAAACTCTCCGCGGCCACCAACCGACTCTCGGCAATGGTTTGGAGAGATGTGAGGCAGTGGAACACCAGTGAAAATCCCGTTTTGTTCTCGTTGTCGGAACACTGAGTGTATCACTGTTGTTAGTGAAACCATTGCGATTCGCCATGCGACCAAAAAGCCCTGGATTCGAGGCTTTCTGGAACGCACCAAATGGACCCATGGTCGAGACGACAAGAGTGACGCTTGGATTCGTTGCCACGTAAAATCTCATAAAATCAGAGCCATGCTGAATCATGGTCCCCCAAATAGCCATTTCAATAGTGAAAAATGCTGGCGAGGTGTCGAATCTACTGGCGGCCATCCAAAAGGCTGAGCCGAAGTTGGGGAAGCACAGTCAGGCCGGAGCTTTGCAGGTGGCTTTTCACCTGCAAAACCAATAGCAATTCCAACCAAAACTGCAAAACACCTCGCCCATCTAACAATGAAGTGGGCTAAGAACAGCCCACTTTTACTGTTGATGAATATTTTGGTCCATATTTGGAAGCTCAAGCAGTAGATATATTCTCCACTTTGGATTTGGTTGCATCCTCCACTCACAACGCGCCAGGGTGTGCTGAAGGCCAAGTTCAGTGTAGCCGCCGCCTTGGCACATCAGGAGAAAAAACTATGCCGAAGGTTTGATGTAAAAACGCATGGTGTCCAACAGTTTTTGGTGGACTTCCAACTTCTGTATATAAAAATCTGATTTGTGTTTTTGAAAAACACACCAAAGACTTTGAAGCTCATGGAGATGTTTTTTTGACATTTTTTTGAAGCCATTTGAGTTCTTTCTGCATCTGACACATGGAAGGAGCTGGTTCCCCTCTGTTTTGGACAGCCCATAAAACAGTTGGCCTTCTTTTGACCTCGCAGGATGTCCAGCGGGTGTTTTTGATGTTTTTGGTCATAGTGAAGATACGAAAAGACCCACTTTTGTGTTTTTTCTATTTTGGGATACCTGGAAATACTCAAACAACATATGCTCAGTACCGTGTAACCCCAAAAAAGAGCAAAAAACGAAAAAGCATGTGGGTTCAGAGCTTCCACTACATGCCGTCCTGGACCGAAATCGATGCAAGGGCAGGAGCAAGGAAGCTTTCCCCGTTTGGCGCACGGTGCTACAAGATCAGCTGAGGTGCCCTGAGCAATTAGATCCCATTGGGGCTTGATTTGATATCACAACTACTAGATGATGGCTAGAGTATTATATATTTATATGATGACTCATATGTAAGTTGTGTTCTTATCGTGGCTTTTCTGAGACCCCATCATGTGGCCATTTTTCTAGCCTGGCATATGTGCCATGGTCAAAAACACCCATATTCATGGATGGTCATTAATCCATTAATACGGATTTATAGACCCATTGTAAGGACTCCCATTGTCGGATAAATGACCAAAAACTATATACTGTACCATGTTTTGACCACGGCACATATAGATTTTGCAAACGGTTGTCTTGCAGCTGCTGATAAAATCAACCCTTTTCGGACGGATGTTTGATTTATTTTCTGGACAATCTGCCTGCGCTTTGCAGCATTTTTCGGAGTCCAAAAACGTGGCAAAACCAATAACAGGGTCATGCATTTTGGGCTTCATATATATATATATATACAGTATATATATACAGTATATATATATACACATACACATACATATTTGTATATATACGTATACACACACACACACATATATATATATATATACACACATATGGTCCCGTCCTCCGTCTCTCCACCCACCCCCCCCAATGGGTTGGGTCCCCAGGTAGCACCCCCCCCTCCCTTTATTTGCAAGCTATTGACAGCATTTCTGAGGTCCAGCTTCGTATTTGCTAGGTCTTTGCAGCATTTCTGACTACCAGCCTCGCGTTTACTAGGTACATGCTACCTTTTCGGCGACCTACGCAGCACACATACTCCTTCAAAGTACCTACGTGATGCCTACGTGCCACCTATAGTCATATATACATGTGCTATGTATCTACTTCCTATTTACTACCTGTGTACTCTGACAACATTACATGTGTTTAACATTTACCGTACCTACCATACATTCCAATGATGCCATGCATACCACACCTATCATACCTATCATACATACCACACATACCATACATATGAAACATAATTACCACACCTACCATACATACAATAGCAAACATACATGCCATACATGCCATACATACAAACAATCCATGCCCATCATAGTAAACATACATACAAGTACCATACAGACCATGCATACTGTCATATCAAACATACCATACCCAACAGACTTACATACCATACCTACCATCCATACAATACCAATCATTCATGCCATACATACC
>Ga0126342_10001561_pt1 | contig 32722 bp, 38 predicted proteins | sample Cyp1metagenome_FD_92528 | JGI IMG/M metagenome (GOLD analysis project Ga0126342, IMG submission 92528) | Coral microbial communities from Lord Howe Island, Old Settlement Bay, Australia - Cyphastrea 1 metagenome | ecosystem: Host-associated > Invertebrates > Cnidaria > Coral ...
ATGGGAACACCATGGGAAAATATGGGAACACCATGGGAAAATATGGGAACACCATGGGAAAATATGGGAACACCATGGGAAAATATGGGAACACCATGGGAAAATATGGGAACACCATGGAAAATATGGGAACACCATGAGAAAATATGGGAACACCATGGAAAAAGATGGGAAAACCTTGGGAAAATATGGGAACACCATGGAAAAAGATGGGAAAACCTTGGGAAAATATGGGAACACAATGGGAAAATATGGGAACACAATGGGAAAATATGGGAACACCATGGGAAAATATGGGAACACCATGGAAAAAGATGGGAAAACCTTGGGAAAAGATCGGAAAACCCTTGGAAAAGATCGGAAAACACTAGAAAAGATTGGGAACATAGGGTAAAACCCTGGGAAAAGATGGGAAAACCCTAGGAAAAAAATGGAAAACACTGGAAAAGATTGGGAACATATGGTAAAACCTTGGGAAAAGATGGGAAAACCCGGTAAAACCCTGGGAAAAGATTGGAAAACGTGGGAAAAGATTGTAAAACTTTGAGAAAAGATTGTGAAACCCTGGGAAAAGATGGGAAAACCCTAGGAAAAAAATGGAAAACACTGGAAAAGATTGGGAACATATGGTAAAACCCTGGGAAAAGATGGGAAAACCCGGTAAAACCCTGGGAAAAGATTGGAAAACCCTGGGGAAATATGGCTGGGAAAATATGGTAAAACCCTAGGAAAATACGGTAAAACCCTTGGAAAAGATGGGAAAACCCTGGGAAAAGACGGGAAATCCCAGATTTTTATAGATGTTTCTCATATGTTTTCCATGTTTCCATTGTTTTTGGATGGTTAAAAACCACCTGGATCAGATGTTTCGATGTTTCCCATGGTTTTTCCCATGGTTTTTTGAAGTTTTTTGATGGACCAAAACCAGCTGTTTCCCCCGGAAAATCTGGATCCGCAGGGCGAAGAGTTGCTGGACTACAACCAGGAACGCCAGGGTCTGCCCTGCACGGCACTGGCGTGGCATCCCACCTCCAAGGCTTCGCGTGTGTGTGTGTGTGCGTGGCACGGCCTCGTTGATGACTTTGGGGTTACACTGTGGTAAACGTTCACATAACTATGGAAAATCACCATTTTTAATGGGAAAACTCACTATTTCGACTGGGCCATTTTCAATAGCTATATTTGACATAACCAGAGGGTTAAAAAAAATGGGAATTTCACCAAAAACTGGGAGGCATAGTTGAACTATGTTAGCTAAGTTGGTTGATTTCACCATTTTCTAGTGGATAGAAACGATGATAACTGCATGAAATAAAGCCCATGAACTAAACATGAACCTCATCAACAAGTTATATGAGTGAAACAAACCAACTTAGCGCCCAATCTTGAGTTTTTAGACCCAACTTTGACAGTTAAGTCCCTATCGTTGATGTTTATATGAAAAAACAATCACCATTTTGCTGGGTTAAAACATGTCATAAACCAACTTAGCACCAATTGTTCACCATCATTAATCAAGTATAAGATCTTAAATATCCATAGAATCCCCATATAAATCCCCACAAGATGGTGCCTCCCAGTTATGTTCGTTGGTTTATAATCCCCATTAACTAGTTCGATATAACCCCCTAATTAACCCTAGTGAAATTGGATTTATTTGCACCAACTTAGCGATTCCGAACTGGGGCACCGCCTGATATAGTGATATTATAATACTATTAGTGAGATTATATAGTTACTATAGTTCTGATATTATAATACTATAATTACTATAGTTACTATATCCCCTAACCAACTGATTTTATCAAGAATCCCCATATAAATCTATAATTCCCCCAGTAATCATATAAATATCCATAGAATCCCCAGAGAACTCCCCATTTTTCGCTGAACAAAACCCCACTTTTTCGGCAGGTCATCGCCGCGGGCTGGGAGGACGGCGCTGTGACCTTCACGGGCCCTGGGGCCGTCAATGCGCGCGACGACCGAGAGGTGCACCGAGATGCCAGGCGGGGACACTTTCGGGAGACGGCTCAAAAGTGCCCCTGGTGATGGGGAAAATTGGAGGAATCCATGGGAGTAATGGTATTTGAATGAGATTTATATGGGATTTATGGGAATGATCATGAATTTTGTGGGATTTTGTGGGGATATTACATGATATAATGTCAACCCTGGATTAATAAACCATGGTTTATTAATTAGGGTGGTACTCCTCCAATAGTCATGATTTGATACTTAAATGGTACCCTCCCAATTAAACAGCCTAGGGGTTTATTAATCCAGGGTTGACATTAATAGTATTTGATGTGGATTTATATGGGATTTATGGGAATGATATATATATATATATATTTCCAGCAAAATTGGAGGAATTTTGTGGGAGTTGCCAGCACTATGGAGTAAATATACCAGCACCATGGAGCATATGGGAAAATTCCCAACATTGACCTTGAAAAATCGACCCTGAAAAGTCATCTCTAGGTCAATCTTAGATGATAGATGGGTACTTCAATCCTAACTAGTCTTTTGGTATCAATGGGAATATCTACGTGAAACCCCAGCTAAGAATTTGTCATTTTTTGCAGGGTATCTGAGATTGGGACTGGTAATGGTATTTGAATGGGATTTACAAGTAATTTATGGGAATTATCATGGATTTGGATGCAGTTGAATGGTTGAATCCGATTTTAACAGATTTTGATTGGTTTTTAATGAGAAAAATCAACAAAGACCATTACCTGTAGGGGGTTTATGATGTTTTAACTACTGAAGAACTATGGGATAAGTAAATCTAACTGAGTAAAATGATAGTTGAGAGGTTAGAAGGAAAGTTCTAGTGGGATTTAACCATCAATTATAGGGGGTTAACCACGGAACATACACAAAACATGCGATATCATGATGCATTTTTGTTTTACTAAACAATTAGGGAACTTGGTAGACTTTTGTTGAGTAGGTTAATGTATGAAAATCCACCAAGCTACAAAAAACTGCAAGGTATATCAGATCTGAAAATACCTTGTAATTAGCCCCCTCCCCAGTTACATGTTTATTTGAAATCACCATTAACAAATATAACTACCATGACCCCCAGATTTGTTAGTAGTTAACCGAGTTAGGTAACTACTTGGCGCATAGCTGGTGACAATTGTCCATTGGTAGCCCAATGTTTGACTCATACTCAGCTGGGTCAATATCATTGTCGGCTAGATACTGATCTTTGGGGTCATGTTCCTACAAGAAGCTATCCCACAAGGTGGTGCCCCAGTTCGGAATCGCTAAGTTGGTGCAAATAACTCCAATTTCACTATGGTTTTTGGTAGATGTATTAATATTTACTATGGTTTATAAACCAACTTATAACTGGGGGGGCACAACCTTGCAGAAAGCAGCGCTGAGCCTGTGGCAACCTCCGATGGAGTGACGCTACCGCACAATCCTTCGACAGGGTAGCCCATTGATGCAGCATCTACGGTGCCTGAGCTCACCCACCATGGTCCTATAAGCAGAGCACTAGCTTATATTCAATGGGAGATCTTCAGGATCCTAAAATGGAGGTACGTTAGTACCGTATTTCAGGCCATATTTTGTGGGGATATTCCCTTACATAGGCCTTATATAGGCCTTATATACGGAATCGGTACCTCCAATAAATCGGTTCCTGAAATGGCCATTGATATATTGACCCTATATTGGTGGTGGAGTTTGATGCGGTTGCTCCGCCATGGTCGGTTCAGGGATGGAGGAACTCAAAAACCCCTTCGCCTGAAGTTGTTAATTTGTGTTACACCATCTAACTACAGATATATATATATATATATATATCCCATAGGATCCATGTAAGCTATATATGGTAACATTTACCGTCAATATACCCCAAATGTTAGCATATATACCATACATGGATCCTATGGGTATATATATATACACACACATATCAACCTGTTCAACCCAACCGTTCGCCTCGTGAAATGAACCAACCTACCTATACTGCATGGGTTGAAACATTCAAATCATGTGTTCCCATTTATAGTTGCAGATACCTATAGAAACCTATCACTAACCACTATAAATTACATGGTTGAGTCTGATTGACTCTCATGTTTGGTTGTAAATCCACCATGTATCGCTTAAATCCCCATTTGTTTGTTAGATTCCATTTGTTCGTGAACAATTCCATGTGTTTTGTCGCTTATATTTATTGGTTAAATGTTAAATCTCAAGTTTTTATTGATCATATACCATGTTGTCCCATGTACCCGCCAAAGACAATTGCCCATTTACAGATGGTTTACCTATCAAAACTTGTGATTTTCCATCGCTGTCTTAAATTACCAGAGTTATTCACCAGTTATTCACCCTTGGTTCCATTGGGTATTCCACCCTAACTCGAGGCTATCTGGGATTATTTCAAATCTTACATGTCGTTCTTCTTCTTCTTCTTCTTCTTAACCCTTATACATATATATATACACATATATATATATATATATATGTATATATATATATATGTATATGTATGTATATATGTATGTATATATGTATATGATATGCATATGCGTATGTATATATATATATATATTGGGTTACATTTACAGAGGGTATCTTCAAATGGCTGTTCACCCCTAGATCCTGTCGACGCAGCAGGATCTTGAGCATCGTTTTCAACCCAAACGGCACCCGCTGCGTCACCACGGACAACAATGGTGTGGTGGGGGTCTGGAAGACGGATCAACGAGGGCTCTGCAATCAGATCTTCGGCAGCGAAACTTTTGTGGATCTCTATTTACAAGGTATGTATATATATATATATATATCTGTATGTTTGGGAATATCTTATATCAATCTTAAGGAAATCCGTAAGATAGATAGAAATCGAAGAAATCTAGGGTTGAACATGAGATAAGGCATGGAAGCTGGTGCCCCAGTTCGGAATCGCCAAGTTGCATAAGCTGGGTTTGTACATTAACAAACTAGGATTCATATCTTAATTATTCTTAATTAAGTCTATAGTTAAAAGGGATTGTAAACCAAGTTTTATTTGGGGGGGCACGGGGGCCATTGCTGACTGAGAATTTGTTGCCATTTCAGGAGATTAGGACAAGACTCGAAGTAGTTGAATATTCAACCAACAATATTTGGTTGGTGGTTTGGAACAGTTGTTATTTGTCCATTCAGTTGGGAATAATAATCCCAACTGACTTTCATGTTTTTCAAAGGGGTAACGTATACCACCAACCAGATATGATATGGGCGTGTCCAGAAATAGCGAATCTCCCAAACACTGTATGATCACGATGATCGACCACCTTGAGGACACATAAATTGGGATACATAAACATGATAGTTGGATATGTATATATATACATACATATATTTATAATTATATACACGCTTATTGGTTCATATAGTTGTCTAGTTCTACAGTTCATGATACTGTTATTCTATGTGATTACCTGTTCGTTTTGCTGTTCTTTTAAAATATGCTTTGTGGATAACTGGATGTGTAGGACCAAAATTGGATAACTGGGACGAAAGGTATGCAACCATCCCTTGAATTATGAGTTGCACGGAACCAGAGAGCAACTTGCCCGGATGATTATCATTATATATAAATCCCGCTTGGTGGTTTGGAACATTTGGATTATTTTTCCATTCAGCTGGGAATTTCATCATCCCAACTGACGAAGTCATATTTTTCAGAGGGGTTGGGCTCAACCACCAACCAGAATCCACCTGGCTCGCCACCCAAATTACAACGCTCGCATCCCTGGGCTAATCCAATGGTCGTTGTGTAGCCAGTGTTGCCAGTTATTTGCGAATCACAATCTGTAGTTTGGTGGATAATTTTCAGAGTGAAGTCCTACGTTTGAAATTTCATGGCCAAGACAAAAAAAAATAGGTTTCCTATAGATTTTCCTTTGAAACAATCCATTTGATCCATTGGTTGTCCTTCCTTCTTGGAAGCTTGCCTTGTTCCGAGCCGAAACTCTAAACATCCTGACTCGCAGCAGACGAAGCCAGCGCTTGCGAGTAACAACATCATTAATGTCAACCCTGGATTAATAAACCCCTAGGCTGCTTAATTGGGACGGTACCATTTAAGTATTAGACTATGACTATTGGAGGAGTACCCCCCTAATTAATAAACCATGGTTTATTAATCCGGGGTTGACATTACTTAATTTTTAGGATCGCTCCATGTGTGAATCTACTGGAAATGTATGTGATTTGGTTTCCAGAAATTGGGGTACCCCCATAGCTGGACGGTTTATTTCATGAAAAACAACCAATCAATTGGATGTGAACTGGGGGTACTTCGATGACTTAGGAAATCTCCATGTGATTTGGATGCCCAGCAAAAGCCATGGCTTTTGAAGAAGCAAAACTCACTGTGGGATCCAGCGATCCATGAAGATCCACATCTTGGTATGTGATGTGGTTCTCAATGATGACCAGATCGCTGGTGCTGACACTGGTCTTGCTGACAACTGGTCGACGGAAACCATGCGAGCCAATTGGCTAGAGCTTGGCACAGTTGTCAGGGACTTCACTGGCTGGGTTGCTGACAGTTCTGCCATCCAGTTCTGTTCCAAGGGCTTGGTGAAGCTTGACGCTCCTCTTGACAGTGAGCCTTTCTGTGTCTCTCAGAGCCACTTAAACTGACTGGTCACTAGGCCGTACGAGATGGTCCAGGACCTGACAAATCTCCACGAGTAGATTTTGCCATGCCCCGCGGGCGTCCACGGACAGCGCAGTTTGACAGCAGTTTGGCATGTCGGACACGCCAAGGAGCACAATCATCCTGAAGCAGATGGCTCAAAGATCTGAAAATATTCCATAGATATTCCCATCCCCTTTTCAAACAGAGTTTTTGAGATGATTCGATGGTGTTCTGGTGGTGGAGATGGTCCAATTTTCTCAGTCGACTGGGCAGGTAGTTTGGAACTTGAATCTATTAATACAACTGGGGAATACTGGGGATAGAATATACTAACCAGCTAAGACTTTATTTATAAATTGGTTTGTACTAACCAGCAATATACTAGCCCTGACTCAGGGTATCTAAGATGTCTTGGCCATGCCTCCCGGATACTAAGGATGTGCCACTACCGAAAGTCGGGGGCTCATGACAAGGCGACCCGGAGACCGGGGGACCGGGAGGATCTGGAGACCGCGGTCCAAATGATACCTGCGCACTGTTGAAACTCAAAGGAGACCGGTGTTTCATTTGAGGATTACCCTCTGGTAAACTAACATAACTATGGAAAATCACCATTTTGAATGGGTAAATCCACTATAAATCACCATTTTCAATAGCTATGTTAAATTACCAGAGGATTACATTCCGAGTTTGAGAGGATTTTTGCTGCTTGGTGGTGACTGGAACATGAACGGACTATTTTTCCCATCATATTGGGAATGATAGTCCCAACTGACTTTCATATTTTTCAGAGGGGTTGGGCTCAACCACCAACCAGATTTGTCATTGTGAATGATTAAAATCCCTGGTGCCTGGTATGACACTGCTCATTTTGGGGGGATCACTTTGGATACCAGAAATAGACCTTTTCCAGATCCTTAAAGATTGTGATGTTTCCAAGAGTGGAACATCAATTTCAAATCACCATAAATCACCCATATTTCGTGTGTTCCTTGCAGAATTCTTGCCATATCTCCCCCAAACTGAGTGGGAACCACTTAGGATTTATCCTCTTCATTTGTTGCAGCCCTATGAAAAAACGGCGCCTGTCTGGCGCCACAAGTTCTCCAGTGGTTCTCTGATTTTATCCCATGTGGTTTGTGTAGACCTGGCAGACCTGACACATACCTGGCCCATGGGTTTGTGACCTGTTTGGGATGATGAAGTTACCATTGAAGAGGGGTCATGTGACTTTCATGCATGATATTGAACATGGTGTGGGACTCACATCATATGATTTGTTATGATATGTTGCATGTTATATAAGTTATACACAATACTTGGGTATATATAATATATATATATATATATATATATTATATGCAGTGGATGAACTGAATTATACAACTGTAGCCTATATATATAGTTACACATTATATATATATATTATAATATCCCAAAAAATAGCACAGACTTCGGGAGTCGTGCACATTTCCTGGGACCTGTCAACCCTATATGGGACCTGTCCAGGTGATTTTTCGTACAGCCACTCCGACGGGAGAGCCAAACCTGGAGAATCCGCCCTTCTTTTTCGGAGGCCCCGTGAAAAGACGACGGCTGCTAGAATTTCTAGGGTGTCTTACTCTGGTTGGTGGTGACTGGAACATTATAGTTTTATTTTCCATATATATATATAATTATATATATATATATATTAGAAATTTCATCATCCCAACTGACTCATGGATGTTAATTGGATCTTAATTGAATCTAAAGCTGCACCGGTGAAGTTTTGGAATTTCTAGGGTCTTAGTGAATTAACCAAGAGAAATGGAGATTGCACTGACATAAAGCAACGAAATTCACGGAACTTAGCATCAACAGGTTCGAAAAAAAAACACGGAAACACACAATGGATAGACCAAAATGGATTCGCTTGGAACAATTTTTCATGGGGGAATGCTGGATTTTCTAGCCGGGGAAAAAGAAACGCGTTTTATGCACTTAGTGTGCAAGATTAGCCATGATGATTATGACTATTATGATTATGATTATGTTTATTATTATTATGACGATGATCATCATTCTTTGATACATTTGCAATTGCTGCAGGTGTTTGTTTTGGGTAAGCTGTAGCAACCAGGAAACAGGATATTTGCAGACGTTGGTATTCACCTCCTTTCCTATACCCATTCAAAATTGTGTATGTCAATTCATTGTTCCTACCCAATTTGTCCTTGGCATGTCCTTGGCCAACAGGGTTGGTGATTGTCAGCCCTCCTATTTCTGGGCCAGTCACCCAGGCTGGATTATGATACTCGTACGTCAACATTGGGTACCACAGGAAATAGTGCCTATGTTTATCCTGTCGTATTCCATGATATACCAAAGAAACGGTAATAGTATCAATGGGAATTTCAGGATCCTAAAATGGAGGTACGTTGGTACCGTATTTCAGGCCATATGAATTGTGGGGATATCCCCTTACATAGGCCTGAAAAATAGGCCGTATATATGGTAGGTACCTCCAATTTAGGTTCCTAAAATGGTCATTGATAGTAGTATAATCACAGCATTTAGAACACAATGTTTTTGATGGTTAAAACCTATTCAGAATCCCACATGAAAATGTTATCCATTATGCCTATCCATGGGTTATGTATCTCACTGTATCGCATTGTATTGAACTAATGTTGAGTCTACATTAGATTGATCATGTGGCGATTCCCGATAGATATTCATCATGTGTGGTTGGATATATGGAGGTTTCCTAAAATGAGGGCGCCCCAAATCATCCAAAATTGGACCACTAAAGGTATTTACACCCACGGTAGTATTTACACCCATGGTTTTGGGGACACCCATTCCAGGAAACCACCATATTATGTATACAGACACGTTTTTTTACACATACATGGTTGAAACCCATCACCATCCCATTGTATCATATTGTAATTATCCACTTATGATAAGTTCCATTATAACTCTACCCCATATCGATTAAATAGTAACTGGGGAATGATTTGGGGTATGGGCAATACACTTAATATACATGAATATACCTGTAGCTAGTGTAGTATATGATAGAAGTTATGATTAGCTAACCAGTTGATCCCGTATCTTTATCCGATATATTGATATGTTTTAAACCTCACAAAAAACTTAATATATGATTCAACAATTGATCAGCCAACCATGTTATCCCATAATTGTGTCTCATTTTGTCAAGCTAACCATCACAACCCATCATCAATGGGAATTTCAGGATCCTAAAATGGAGGTACAGTATTATATTTTTGGCCATATGTTGCCGGGATATTCCCTTGCATAGGCCTGAAAAATAGGACTTATAAATGGTAGGTACCTCCCAGAAATCGGTACCTGAGTCATGGCCGTTGACAGGCGAGCAGGGCATCATTTACTTGGCGGACGACTTCGGGCTGTGCTCGGAACGCTACAAGATCGGCTCGCCCTTGTTGCCTGGATGAAACGGCAGCGGAAAGCCGTGGGAAAAAGGGGAGCTTCACCATCAAAAATGCTGGTTTATGGGATGATATTGAAAACAATATCATGGGATAAACCATGGATTTTGATGATATATTGCTGGTTAAAATGATTATACCATCAATATCAATATCCCATAAAAAAAGTCCATCAAATTGTTGGATTTTACCCTTTGGGAGGTTTATAGCTGGTAAAGTCACACATGGTGGGTGTTCTAATTTTTCAAGCAAACGATGTTTGGTTGGGAACTGCAAAATCGACAAACCAATGGACTTAGGCGGATTTAAGGGTTTTCCTCCTTTGTTTTGGTTACCAAAGCCACAAGATTTGGGAAACAACGGAAACGACTAATTAATTACATCACTGGCTGGTGGTTTGGAACATGACTGGATTATTTTCCATATATTGGGAATAATCATCCCAACTGACGAAGTCATATTTTTCAGATGGGTTGAAACCACCAACCAGATAATGTCTTCATACCATGATTGAACCAATATAAAAGGAACCAGTGTGATTGAAGCATTGAACATACAGATAAAATAAGTGGTGGATACCCCAAAAAGGGTACACAGTGCCATGTGATGTTTGGATTGTTCCCCATATAACCTGGTTTTCATCTTGGATCCCCTGTAGCAAAAAACGATTTGTCGATAGGTGGTTAGTCTATTTGAGGAATTTAGGTCTCTACCATACCAAGCCATTTTTTGTCACTAACTTATCAAACCAGATTCAACTCCCTGACTTACCAAACCAAACTTAATCTAGATGATGCGCTATGCTATACTTGGATTTTCTTGGCCGCGTAAACAAATTTCAACATATATGATCATATATCCAAGAATTACTGGTTGGTGGTTTCGAACATTTGGGTTATTTTTCAATATATTGGGAATAATCATCCCAACTGACGAACTCATATTTTTCAGAGGCGTGGGTCTACCACCAACCAGATTAGATTCCCCACATGCTGCATGTGGTGAGCGCAGATGGTGTACACACAAGAGCTGGAGGATGTGACTGCTGCCAGGGAGATCGTTTTTGCCGCAGCCCTGCAGAGCCAGCAGGTTGGTGAACGGCGACCATTCACCATAGTGGCTTCGGCAGTGAAATTCAACTACGCCATTGAGGAGCTGGGATCTGAGTTGCATCCAGGAGTTGCCATAGCCCAAGCACCCCTCAATCTGAAGCAGTCACTGTTGGACAAGGCCTTTGATGAATTTGATGAGAAGTGCACCAACAAGACATACAAACAAAACGCTCAGCAAATGCAGCAGGCCACATTCCTTCAGTGGCCACCTCATGAATCTCACAGTGGCCACCTCATGAATCTCATGATTCTCCCCTAGCCATCATTATTTGCTCCCCTCGTGACTAAGCTTTGATAGACCTTACACATGTTTTTTCATACGACTTACTGTAGATAGACATGAAAGAAATGGGATCTACTTGGAGATTTCCAAACAAAAAATGGAGGTTTCCAAAAAAACAACCGGCTGTTACCCTCTGGTTATTTAACATAGCCATGGTATAGATGGCCCATAGAAATATCGATGGTTTACCGAATTCAAAAATGGTGGATCTTTCCATGGCAAACTGTTAGTCATAACCAGAGGGTATATATGTGTACTAACATAACTATGGAAAGTCACCATTTTTAATGGGAAAATACACTATAAATGGAAAATTCACCAGAGGCTATGCAGGACTTGGTCGATATTTTTCGGTGGATTTCTGTTCCTCGATTTCCTCGGCCCAGGTTGTTGTTAGAGTACTACCGAGAAAAAGATGTGGTGGTCCTGGTGACGAAAAGCGTTACTGGGACGACAAGGAATTGCGGCGGAGACAACGGGTGAAACACAAAAGGGTTTTTAGCAACTGGTGAAAGAGAGGACTTCTGCGTTTGAAAACATGTACTTAAGTCGTTTTTTATGAGGTGTCATATGCTTACAATCTTAATGTTGGTGGTTCAAATCCTCACTTTGGGCTTTTAAAGCTATCTGGTTGGTGGTTTGGACCATTTTTGATTTTCCCATATATTGGGAATAATCATCCCAACTGACTTTCATATTTTTCAGAGGGGTTGAAACCACCAAGCAGTGATATATTGTTCATAGCCACATCGTTGCAGGTTCCATTTGCCTCGGAGCGGTTCTCAGGTCATCTTGGTCCAGTTTTCATTGTCCGCAGATGGCAAAGTCACCAATGAGTCCAAGTTGACCCTTGGCCGCCATAGCCATGGCTAGCGGTAAACATACAAAAAACTGAACTGGAAAATGGCCCAGTCGAAATGGGTTGTTTTAGCCATAGCAGCCATAGCATGGGGGATCTTTCCAGTTTGCTATGTTAGATTATTGGGCAGGACTTTTGTTGGGAGGTGCCGTTCCGAATCGCGTTTAGTTCGCGTTCGGTGAATTCGATGGTTTATGGTAGACATATCGAACTAGTTCATGAGGGGAAACTGAACCAACTTAAAACTAGGGGGGCACCACCTTGTATGATGCAGACTATTTTTGGTGGATGTATCTGATATTAGGCATGGGTCAAAACCATTTTAATTATTAGAATACCATCTTCTGGGGTATGAACATCCGTAAATCCTATCTAAGTTTTGACGCAAAACCCCTTATATTAATGAATCTTACATAGTGGGATATAATATATATATACACATTTACATCTAACAATCATCAACAAGTCTGAGCAAGTTGTAACGATGTCACCATGAAATCACTAGAAATGGTTTTGAATTGTATAGCGTATCCCCAGGTGGCCGAATTTTCCGGTTTGTGAATTATTGTGATTCACCTTGAAACATAGGGTGCAACGTGGTGCCCGATAGCTAAGTTGGTTTTGGCCATATCGTAAATGTTGATGTATACATGTATATATGTATATTTGTATAGAGACATACAATATATTACGATATACGCGATATGTACACTATAATAGAATATATACATAGAATATGTACACTATTTACAATAGTGACAACATATACACTGTATATATATGTATATATATATAATTATATATATATATATATACTCATACAGTATAAACAATATATTCAATATGTACAATAGTTACAACATATACATTGTATATATACACAATATATATAATATATACAATATAAACAATGTATTCACTTTGCACAATATATATATATATATACAATATATACAATATATACAATATATACAATATATACAATATATACAATATATACAGTATATACAGTATGTACAATATATACAATATATACAATATATACAATATATACACAATATATGTATGTATATACAATATATACAATATACACAATATATACAATATAGCTATACAATATATACACAATATATATATATATACAATATATATATATATACAATATATATATACAATATATATTTGCAACATATACAATATATACAATCTATACAACATGTACAATATGTACAATATATACACTATATACAATATATACAACTTATACTTATAAATTCGCCAGCCGAAAAGTTAAGTATTTTTGCACGGTATGTAGGATTGGTCATGATAACAGTACACATCATGATTGATAAAATTACTTTTTGGTTTGTATCATGTGATCTTTTGTGTTTATAATGTTGTCGTCAGATTCCATCCTATCTAGTATGATGATTTCAATTGACACATTTTTCTAATGGTTGTTAATACACGACCAGGCATTTTCAGCGGTGTACCATAGTTCAAAAACTTACCTGATGAATTTGTCAAATTCGGGATGGTGAAGCTGCGAAGTTCAAGCTGAATGGTGTGCTCTACTGGACCTTTGGTATCCTTTGGTTGCCAGTTTTTTTGGGCCATTTGATTGTTGGAAAGTACCCGGCCCGGTAAACGGAAAACAGTTTGCGAACTTGAAAATGGCCCAGTCGAAATCGTGGATTTACCTATCATTTACCTATTAAAAGTGGTGGATCTTTCCAGTTCGTTTTTCGTGAACCAAAAAACCGGGCCGGGTCTCTTTATGGCGGTGCCACGGCGGTGCTAAGGAAATTGTCCTGTGGTCCAACGCCCGAAAAACTGCAGGGCTGCTGGGCAGGTCCTGGGCTCTTAGTACCTGGCCTCGATGGAGCCATGGGAGCCATGGTGAGTGGTGGGAAGATAGGAATGGTAATGACTAACATAGCCATGGAAGCCATGGCCCATAGAAATAGATGGTTTACCTATTATAAATGGTGGATCTTTCCATGGCTATGTTAAATAACCAGATGGTATATACATTGGAAAGATCCATGATCTATTTCTAGAAAACCAATCTAGAGGGTTTAATAGGGAAAAATCCATGATCTATTTCTAGAGGAATGAGGGTAACCCTCTAGATTGGTTTTCTAGAAATAGATCTAATGGATTTTTCCAATCTAAGGATGTACCAGGTAGGAATAGAAGTACCTGGTTGGTGGTTTCAAATATTTGGATTATTTTCCATAATATACAGAATAATCCTTCCCATTGACGACTATTTTTCAAGATTGTTAAAACCACCAACCAGTTTAGGAATAGAAGTAATGTAATAGGATTTTTATGGCGAGATACTGGCCAAAAAATGGGAATCTAATCGGATTTTATGGTTTGAACAGCTGTGGGAGAGTATCGGATTATGATGGGATTTGTTTTGTGATCTATATTGAGCAGCAAATTGAGATGTGAAGGATTGTTATTCACATATTCTGTACCCCCTGGTAAATTAACAGTTTGACCCTGAAAATTACAAATTTTTAATGGAAACTAGTCTTCCAACCCCTATCTGCCAGGGTCTATGTTAATTTACCAGAGGGTAATTGTTACTTTGGATGTTTCTGGCATTTTACAAGAACAGGATAGTCATGGGGATAGTGGGAGATATAACCAACTTAATATGAATACGGAATACGCCGGTTGCGTTTGTTTGAACATTGGGAATGTAACCATTGCACATACAGTTTAATGTTGAGAATGATGTATACTGTATAGTGAAAGTGCCATGTTAAGACTGTCAAGGCCTAAAAGTTAACAGATACATGTAATGAGTGATTTTCTGAGTTCTAGTCATACAATGTCATACAGATCTGAAGCGTTGTTGGTGTTAAAGTGATTTAGCACATAAACAACCTAAGGGAATCAACAAACCACCAAGTTAGATATCCGGAGGATAAAGCTTGGGCAGCTTGACATTGAACCTCTTGTTGCACAGGGGGAAATTACACCATTTTTTCAGGGAAGATGAGCCATGAAACAGCTCGTCATTGATACCCTTTTTAAGGACGTTCATGTGGCAAAGCCTGGCAATGATGCCAGAGGCATCGGCAACATCGACGGCCTGGCCAATGCTACAGGAAGTCATCTCGAACCAAAGAGGAGAACTCCAAAGCGTCAACGAGTTCTAAGTCGTTCGACATGAACCCTTCCTTCTAGAAAACCTCACAAACATGTTCAACATGTTCAAGTGGGTGGACCGCGGTCACAAGCCACGGATTCTCAGGGAATTGGGAATATGTTGGGCTTTGTTATAATAGGGGATCCCCAAGTCACCATGGTTGTTTCAATACTAAAATACGATCGAATGACAGCTGGATGAGAACTGGGGGTACCCCCATGACAAAACGGAAACCTCCATGACTTTGTTCCCCTGTTCCATGCAGGAATTTGCAGAGTGAAGTCATGGCGAAGCCAAGTCACATCTCTGATATTACTTTAACATGTCGTGGTCTGTCTGAAAATGGATGTATAGATATGTATAGGTGTTCTTGTGATTGGTTGATGGATTGACATCTATTTATAGCCTATATTTGTTTTATCGTCATTATACTTTTTGTTTCTAGAGTTTTCCATTGAACTATGTTACCATTGTTTTACTTTCATATGCCTATTACGCTCTGGTAATTTGACATAACTATTGAAAATTGCCATTTGTAGTTGATTTACCTATTAGACATGGTGATTTTCCAGTTCGCTTTTTGTATGTTTACCAGAGGGTAAATCATTTATTTTCTATTTACAGTACTTCGTTCGAGTTTTACAATCCATTCTGTCATTAAGTCACCATTTTCCATGGCCATTTTACCATCCATTTTCCATTAAGTCACCATTTTCCATGATCATTTTACCATCCATTTCTGTGAATTGTTCAGCTCCCCACATTCTGAGGCCACCTGCAGCCATGAAAGCATCCTGAGAATTTGGAGCGCCGGGAGATGGGAGATGGGTAAGATGGGATACCCTGGGTAGGCGTCATGGTGATTTGGGGCTCCTAAGAATTCAAGACACCTATATATATATATGTATAGATACATATTTGTTTATTTATTTATTTATATATTTATACACATAGTATTACATACTTATACACATATAATCATATAATATACTGTGTATATATAATAGATATAATATATAATAAATGATATAAATATATAAAATGTAATGATGTATATATATATATTGTACCTGTGCCATGGTCAGGAGTCCGACTAAACAGCCACAGCCAGCGGGATGGTCATCAATTCACTAGGGATTTATGGTCGTCCACAGATGGCATCCCGAAATCTAACGTCTTGAGACATCCGCCACAACTGTACATATATATATATATAGAGAATGTTAAGTGTGTATATATATATATATACATATTTACATATCTTACATGTTTCACTATATATAGGTACTGACTTTTAGGGAGTTCATATACTTTGTGTGTTGCTTAAAACCAGAATTTCAATCAGCAGCCCATGGGCTGAAAGCAGCAAAAAATCGCAGGAATCTGGCGGATGATGAGAACTACATCCTGAGTTTCTTGGATTCTTTTCAGTCTCCTGCTGTTGGTGTCATTCGAGAAAAGACTACAAGCAACATAAGCAGCATATGTGGATAAGTCATATTTCCCGAGAGCGTCTGAGCGCAGGGTTCTTCCAATAGTGGGGGTCTGTAAAACATCTTCTCATCTTCACATCTTCTCATCTTCACATCTCTCATCCTCACATCTTCTCATCTTCACATCCTCACATATTCACATCTTCTCATCTTCACATTCTCTCTTGCCCTCTTGCTCTCTTGCCCTCTTGCTCTCTTGCCCTTTTGCTCTCTCCTTCTTTTCTATTTCTCTCTTGAAGGCGCTGGGCAGTGCCAACGAGACGGCACGAAATGCAACCCTTTCGCACGAAATGAGGTTCGATCGCCAAAAACTGAAGTAAAATAGCGATTTCCGGGTTCCCGTCGCAACCCTTTCGCACGAAATGAGGTTCGATCGCTAAAAGCTGAAGTAAAATTGCGATTTGCAAAGCGTCCGGCAACCCTTTCGCACGAAATGAGGTTCGATCGCCAAAAACTGAAGTAAAATTGCGATTTGTAGGTGTCCGGCGCAACCCTTTCGCACGAAATGAGGTTCGATCGCCAAAAACTGAGGTAAAATTGCGATTTGTAGGTGTCCGGTCTCTGTGTGTGAAAGTGTTTGTGTGTAAAAGTGTCTGTGTGTAAAAGCGTCTGTGTGTAAACGCTTCTGTGTGTAAAAGCGTCTGTGTATAAAAGTCTCTGTGTACAAAAACCGCGTGCACAAGGCCATTGGACCCCTGATCGACCGTGACAGTGTTGAAGGACAACCCCCGGCTCAACTCTGCATTCATCCTCGAAAACGGGTTCTTCACCGGGAGCGACGCGAAGACCAAGTTGACGGACATGACAGCGTCCAGAGTCATAGGCCTGCTGAGCTCAGAACTCCAAGGAGGTGTGGCGTGGACAGCTGCCAGGTTCAAGAGCGAGCTCTGCAGACCGGCGAAAAAAGCCGAGGCCTGGTGCAAGCAAATGATCAGCAAGTTCGGAGCCTTGGCCAGCGACAGCCCATTCTTTCTTCGAGTGAAAGAGGGCCTCTTCACAGTGGCGGGCTTGCAGAAAGTGCTGGGCACCATGGGCATGGATGCGGAAAACCTTCCCCTGCATGGAACCAGTGGTCAGAACCCTGGCATCGAAGAATGCCGGAAAGTCGTCCAAGAGTTGCTGAAGCTCAAGCATCCGCAGGAGGAGCAGCCCAAGCAGCAACAGGACGACATCACAGTGATATATTGTCTCGCCTACCTATAATACATCGTTAATATATTATCTTGTAATATAGTGTTTCCATACTGACAACAGAAGACTCTGCTCCTCTACGCTCTTGGGCCATCCGTCGTCTAGTTATAATTAAGCTTAAAACCCTGGAAACATACTTCCCACTTGACTGGAACAACATCGTTGGATCCACGATCAGAATATCTTAAATCTTCAATGAATTTCAATCATGAATGGCACGTTAAACAGATAAATCCTAGGATTGTGATTGAGCATGAACCCAAGTATAGGTATCGAACTTCACCAACAGCTGTCACCACCAATTCCATTCTATTGCATTATGCATCCCTCCGAACCACACGAGTCTTCTTCAAATGCGAAGTTGGTTTGTGAAGCATGGAACTGCTGTGGATTGTGGTCGATATATCGAATCATGATATATGATATATCTCTATTGAGGCTTACAAACTACCAAACATATCGGGACACCACATGTGGATAATTTTAAATTTGTTTAGACCACCCATAAACCATCCATAAACCATCAATAATCCAGCAAAGTGAAGGACCTTTGCCCCACATTTTTTTCACCAACTTGCCACCCGGGTCGGGGGCCCCCAGTCCGGCCCGGCCAAGGTTTGCAGGGCATCGACGAGAGGAACAGCCTCAGTGGGGACAAAGTCACCTCGGTGGATTACAACCCGCGAAAGCAGGTGCCTGATGTTTTTTTGGATGACGGGGCGATCAAGAGTGTGTGTCTACAGAATATCAAGTAATGGGTTTATATATATATATATACACAAATGACATATGTATATATATATTTGTATATATGACATATATGTGTATATGACACATATATATATATATATGCATATATTTATATTATTAGTATTAGTATTTTATTATATATTTATACTGCATATGTCATACATATATATATATACACACGCTGTATTATATAGGCATATGATGTGACGTAATGGGATTTGTAATGGATGTAATATATGCAACAAACTGATGTTCTTGGGTGGAGATTTATGTTGGATGAACATCCCGAAATATACCCATTCAAATTCTGCATTATCATGTGGTTCAGTGTTGGACACAAAAATAGTTTTCATCATCAATTTGTGGAGTATCATCGTTTGGGCATCATCAACTTTGTCAATACCAACAGCATGTGTCGATCCTGTAGGCAATATGTGGAATAATGAGGAGTGACATCCTAGAAGTTTAGGATATTAACCATGAAGGATTTCTATATGTTATGTTTCACATAAGAACAATTACAGTAAGAACATATGATGCAACAGATGTTAATTATATAGTTGTCATAGGTTTGTAGTATGATGAAATCAAAAAGATTTGGGATCGTATTCAAGTTTCTGATGTGGTTGATCAAGAACCAGAAGTGATGGTGTTAAGGAAGTGATGAGTTGGAAGACTGTGTCAAGTTGATGGCTTGAAATCAGGTAATTACACTTTGTCATGTAAATTCCCAGAATGTTGCTTGAGTTCAGCATATCACAAGATGGGGAACACATCGAATCGCTTCTGGACCACTGCTTAGATCGTCCTTGATCAAAACAAAGCAACTCCAAAACATTTGCTTCCGTTAAACGAAAGTACACTGTTAGATTGCTTCAAAATGCTTCAATCATCTTGGTGTACCCTCTGGTAAACTAACATAGCTATGGAAAATCACCATGTCTAGTAGGTAAATCAACTAGAAATGGTCCATGGTTTCCATAGCAATGTTAATTTCATCTTGGTGTAACTACTAATTCTACGGTAATGACTGGTTGGTGGTTTGGAACATTTGGATGCTTTTTCCATTCAGTTGGGAATGTCATAATCCCAACTGACTTTCACTCCATCATTTTTCAGAAAGGTAGGTATACCACCAACCAGTAATGATGTCCATCTCGGAGTGCCACATTTCCCCACCTGCCGGATCAGGCACCGTCTCGTTTCCAGGTGCTGGCGTGCGGCACGCGCGGCGGGCGCATGGTGCAGTGGCGCTCCAGTACGCTCTCAGGCGTGCCCAAGTCGGAATCCAACTGGTCACTGGGCAAAAAGGCGACGTTTACGATCAAAAAATGGTGATTTCTATGGGAATTTCTATGGGATTTAGATGGATTTAGTGGGATATCATGGGGCTTCATTGGATATTCATGGGATATTCATGGGACATTCATGGGATATTCATGGGGATTTTTTTTGGTTTGCAAAGCAAGGTGGCCCACAGGTGGCAGTTGCATAATCCCAAGCAGTCCAGTACTATGATGATGGGTGTTCCCAGCAAGATGCTTGGGAATCCACCATGAAATGTAGGGGAAGCCTTTGTGAGTTGTGTTTGTTGCCACTGAAGGAACATTGACCTAACATGACCCAAGCATCTAAAAATGATGAACATCCTTAATCTTGGCCTAAGATTGAACAAAGCATGACAAATCACAGCAAATTCCAGTGACACGACGTGTTTTCCACGTTTTTCTTTACCATGCTAAGTAACATCACTGCCATGCCACTGCCGCAAGGAATGTGAAGTCAACGGCCCTGTCTACAGATGGTTTTTTTCTCGCGATGTGTCGTCATTGGATAGCTATAACATGCTATAAGCCAACAACATATACCCTCTGGTATCATCAAATGTGGCTGGAAAAACACCATTTCATTCAATGATTTTCCCAGCTATATAGGCCTTTGTTTATAGTTGATGGGAGTGTCTATATGACCATCTTTGTTGCTTTCATCCCCATTTCTGCACCTCCATCCTATTGAGTATGGCCGGGCTGGAATCTTAATTTTATCGCTTAATCTGATGAAAACCCAATTTTTGCTAAACAGAGCCATCTTATGATATCCCTGTTGTAAGCTCATAAAACTCCCTAGAACAGTTCCATTGTTCATCATTTTTCCTACCCTCTGGTAAACTAACATAACTATGGAAAATCACCATTTTCAATGGGAAAATCCACTATAAATGGTCATTTTCAATAGCTATTTTGACATAACCAGAGGGTAGATCTTCAGCTGACCACAGATTTTGGCCTTCCGCTTCCCCAAGGCAAGTGCTGCCAGTGGTGAGCGTCGGCGAATGCGCGGTGGACAAACTCACCTGGGGTCCCGGTGAAGGTTTGATTCACGCCAGGACGCTCGGCTGCATGCCTTCGGCAGCGTTGGGCACTTGGGAAGAAAGGTGGGGATGTGGAATGGGGATATAGTAACCCTCCAAAAATATATATGTAGTATTCATACATATGACATTACAGAACATTTTGTATTTATACATATATATATGTATATATAACAGTATTTTATAGTAACCTACAATAAGCCCACCAAAGATAAACATAATGTGTATATATATGTATGTATTTATAGTGGTAGAAAATAGGATCCCCGGAACCCCTTCAAAGATAGCTGTAGATACATCATATATATATAATAGCCGTAGCTATACAGTAATAGCTATTTGGTAAGAGCAATAGTAAACCCTCACAAATAGCTTTATATATATATAGTAATAGCTATTTGATAATAGCTAGAGTAAACCCCTCAAAGATGGCTATATATATATATGCATAGTAAAAGCAATATAGAACTATTAGCTATATATTGTCTAGATAAATTGTTTTTTTCAATTTCGGATTTCGTGTGTCAGACGCTACATGATCATATTTTTTTGGGGATGAACATCGATGAACATCTCAGCTATAGCGTGAAATGTAACGTGGGGTACCCATAAAGCCAGGATGCTTCAATGTAGGGCCCACCAGTTATATGTTGGTTTATAAATCCCATTAACTATAGTTATAAGTATCATAAACCATAGTTATTGGAGTTATAAACAAACTTAGCTATCTAGGGGGCCCCACATTGTTGGTGGTTGCGAAATTAGCCAGGGGAGCCTTGGTTGGGTTGCAACCCAACGTAAGTGGATGGTATTTCATATACCCGGCCTGGTAAACGGGCGTTTACAAAAAACGATGGGAAAATTCCACCATTTCATAGCTGGGTAAATCCACTATTTCGACTGGGCAATTTTCAATGGCTTTTTGTACGTTTACCAGAGGGTATTTCCACTTCTATCAATGACTAGTATTGGTTAATCTAGTTTTATACAGGGTGATTATCTATTATCGGTAAGGGTATAACAAGTGTATTAATTACATGAATATGTTCGCTAAATCCAGTGCATAACCACTATGATTCTGTAATTGATGTATAGCAAATCTCCAATTACCACAAGTATCAACAATGGTTTTGCCAGTTAGCCAGTTACTAACCAGTAAACTAATCCCGCCCATCTATGTACTTCCATAGTTAGATTATGTTAGATTAATGGCTTATAAAATCTTAAATCTCCACTACATGGTATATCCATGCTAATCCCATTGAATCCTCATGAATCCCCAGTACAGCGTAGCACTAAGGACGGAGCGTTCCAGTGTGATCTTAAGCGAAGCGCAGCTGAACACCGCCGTCCAGGCATGGGCCGTTGGTCTAAAACACCCAGGAATTACAGCAGTTGGGTGTGTTTGAAAATGGTGTATATCCCCAAATGGCTATTTCAATGTGGAAAATGATGATTAATCAATGGATTTATATAGAGGTACTCTATTTTCAGACAAACCCAGTTCGATAGATCTACTATAAACCCAACCGTTACCCTTCGTTAAACAAACAGTTAGCGAACTGGAACATGGCCATTTAGTTCGTTGATTTAGCCATTAAACAGGATGATTTTGTCATAGTCATGTAAACGTTTACCAGAGGGGTACTATATGAAATCAACTATCAATCCCCATGACGTTGGTTTAATCCCAATGTTTCACGTTGAAAAAAAAAACATCAGTTGGGCAAGAATCACCGATGGTTTGCTGCTCAAATCACCATGTTTTATTTGGTACATGGTATAGCATGGTATAGCCAATTCCCATGAGATGGTTGGTTCATGTTGGTTTAATGATTAAAAACAAATCATATCTGATACGTATCAAAATCATAAAACAACACATATGATTTTGAAGTTAACCTTCATCCTAGAGACTTCGGATGTTATAAGTTTGATCACACTTGTTCATGAATTTCAGTTCACCGTTGAGTGAATTCCCCGCCGTTGTGATTTCACCGGGGAATCGGAACGGTGTTTGAGGCTCCCCTGATGGCCGTCCAAAGCTCACCCATGGAAATCATCGTGTACCACACGGAGCGGCAGGTGGCTGGGATGAAAAAACGCTGATGAAAAACGGCGTTTCCCAAGGGGAAATCAACTACTTGGTGGTTCATCCCAGGAATCGTAAGTGGATTATAACCCCAGTTATAAGTGAACCTTGCCCCTACTTAGCCCAGTTATAACCAGGGTAATAACCTACTTACTAAGTGGGGGTGAACCACCAAGTAGATCTTTTTGGGGAATCTTCAATATTGACAACATTGACATTTTATTCCCAACTAGACTAGATCCAACTAGAACTATCCTATTCTTATATATCAACTATAGGGATTCTATATATGTTTAATATCAACTATAACTATTGACCCTCGAAGATGGATTTTAAACTTCCTGGTGCCCAAAAACAGCGTTTCTTCGTGGGTGATTTGGAGCCCTGCACCGCTGGGGGCATGGCGAATGTGGCAAACGTGCCCGTTCGGCGGGCCTACGACGACTTCATCTCCAATGCCCATTCCAGTGACCCTTACAAAGCAGAGAAAAAGCTGATGAGGGTCAAGCATTATGACACGATGAAATTTCCAGCTCTTCCCAAGAGCGCCGCGGAAGCCAGACCTTTCAGGAATTCCGTTTTCAGTTGACCAAAACTGATGAGACTCCTGTCAGCCTGTGTTTGCGTGGATCCAAGAGTGTATGAACCCAAATGCAAACTTAGCTAACTATTTTTTTATTTTGTTTGGGGGATCTTTCATCAAATCCAAGTAATGGACCCAAAATGTTGGGTATCTAATCGTGGATAGACATGGTGATTTAAGCATGAAACTGTTACATAGCCATGGAAGCCATGGTCCATTTATAGCTGCTTTACGTTTACCTATTATTAAAAATGGTGATTTTCTATGGCTATGTTAAATAACCAGAAGATATATCATTGTTCAGTAGCTAGCCATGGAAAAAAAGGTGACATTTGATCATGAGTCATGCAGATTTGATTCGGAAGAGTTCGATTTGATCCCGGGAATGGGTCTGGTTTGCCGCTACAACTTTGGGATTTATGATATATCGATAGTATTCTTTGATCACACCTGGTAATTCAATGAAATATAAACCAACTGATATTTTGGGGGCGCACTTTGCTGTCTCAAACCATCCATGTTTGGGTATAAGTTTGAAGCATTGAGAGTTGGGACAAACATTCTAAGATGGTTTGGATGAAAACGTCGGGATATGTGGGGAACATTGTAAACCTACAGAGAATAGGGCCCGCCCTTCACACGTTCGTTTTCCACCTGAGTGTAGTTATACCAGCCATAAGTCCCCCATAAGTCTTCCAAGTGGGTATAGGTACATCCTATCTAGGAGGGATGTGTGGCCATGCCAAATACTCACTAGGATGATGTGGAATCGTGATAGGCGGGGGTTCAACGATGTGTTGTTGGTTATCTATAGGTCCAATGATCGAAAGTTGGATTATGTCTAGATGTCCTTTTCCCATTGGTTGGTTGATTAATAGAGGGGTTTGTTTACCTCTTGAACAACAGGTAAATGATGACAGATGGTATACCAAACCGGCCCCCCTATTTTTACCAAAAGGACATGTATTGAAGATAATAGGCTACCCAGCAAATCCCAGAAAATGGCCCATTTAGTTCGATGGTTTACCGTTTTTTATAGCATGGTGAACATGGCGAACTGTTAGTCATAACCAGCTGGTAGCCATATTGGGGATGGTCATCCCACCATAAATAGGGCTTTTCAGATGGCGCTTGGAGTGGACGCAGGGGTAGACTTGTTGGTTGGCAGTGGAATCACGTTGGCAAAGTACGCATTCTCATCCAGTTACCCTCTGGTAATTTAACATAACGAACTGGAAAGATCCACCATTTTCTAGCTGGCTAAATCCACTATTTCGACTGGGCCATGTTCAAGTTCGCAAGCTGTAAACGTTTACCAGGCCGGGTACGATCCAGGAATGCCGGACGACGGTTTTTTTCATGAAAGTTGTGCCCTTACAGCAGAACTCACGTCGCATACGTCGCATGCTGAAAGGGTAGATGCCCCAGTCCGTTGCTTAGAACAGCCAGAAAGAGCAGATAGACTTGAGAAATAGGCCATTCTCTATATAATTAACCTCTCGACATGTTCTGTCCAAGGCACACATGCCATTCATGTTTATCTACAGCTTCGTTGGTGGTTCAGATTTCACATTCTCAACGATTTTGCTTCTTAGACAGGCATTTCACATATATTTGAGGTCACAATTACCCATATGCTCCATGGTGCTGGTATATAAAAACCTACAAAACTGGGTGATTTTTGAGGCAAATGTTGATACATAATTGATACATATTCCAGCACCATGGTTCGCATATGGGTTACAGTGAGTTACAGCAAACCATGGAAACATCGGCCAAACATCGGAAGGACCAATCTGGGCAAATCCTGGGATGATTCGTGGGAAATCCCCTGGCCAACAACATGATGATGATATTGAATATGTCCGATGTTTCTTCTAATTAGGAAAACCATAGGAAAACCATAGGAAAACCATAGGAAAATGATGGAAAATGGAGGTTTACCCTCTGGTAAACGTTTACATAATAGCGAACTGGAAAATCACCATCTTTGATACATCAACTATAAATGGGCCATTTTCAATAGCTAACTGTTAGTCATTACCAGGCTGGGTAGTCAATATGGATCCCCAGCCCGAATCAACCATTTTCGTCAATCAAACATAGCAATGGAACAACCACCAAAAAAAACACTAAAATCATCGAACATCTCCAGTAAATTGACAGTTCGACCCTGGCAGATAGGGGTTGAAAGATGAGTGAAACCATTCAAAATTGGTGATGTTCAGGGTCAAACTGTTAATTTTCAGGGACTCTTCAGTTCCGGGATTTCCGAGCCATGTTTGATTACCACAATTTTTGGGGTGCCAAACGATAGCCAAGTTGATTTATATTGAATTTATAACTCCAATAACTTTGGTTTCTGATACGCAAATAACTTTCACAGAACTATTCACGGGGTTTATATAAACCAACGTTAAACATCACTGGGGGAGCCCTACTAAAATCATCTAACACCTCCATTTATAGACTATTTATATAGGGGATTTGCCAGCCAGCCACGTTTGAGGATGGCCATCCGCTATCCCTTCCGATCACAGGTGCATCTCACGGTGACTGCCAACTACCGACACTTGCTGCGCTTGGTGGTGGGCTTTTTCGGTGAGGTTGCGCCAGCGGAAACGTGAAGATGGGACTTTCCATAGTCATGTGTATATCACCATCAACAGGGACTTTACTATGAATATTGGGTTGATTTGGAGGATTTCCATAGTCATGGGGGTACCCCAATAGCTCAGTTGTGGTTTATTTCATGAAAATCCCAAACAAAAATGGATGAGAATGGGGTAGCCCTATAGGAAACGTCAAGATGGACATGGGTCAAAAGTTCAAACCGAGGGGATCAATGGGCACCAGAGATGTTGGTCGGATTTTCAGTTGTTTTTTCCGTCATCTCATTTTGGGGATACCACCAAAATCATCAAACATTGGATGTGAAGCAAGAAAACCATCGATCTCGACATCAATGGGACAAGCCAGACGACTCACATAGGCCCCAACTCACGTCATTGAAAGTGAAAATGGTGGCAACACTTTTCTTTTTTGTTGGGTCCGACCGTTTGTTTTCATGGGTGGATTCTATGAGAGATGTTTCGGTATTTTACCAACAGGCACTGTGATTCTGAGGTGAATTCCACTGGGGATTTCGCATTCGAAAGTTGCCAGGTCTTCTCGTCATCAAACCTTGACATCGCCAAGAATGCTTTACCCTCTGGCTATTAAACATAGCCATGGAAAATGGCCCATTTATAGATGGTTTACCTATTAAAAATGGTGATTGTCTATAGCTATGTTAAATAACCAGAGGGTAAAGTTTCAGTTTAAACGTTTAAACAGCGCCAATGTACCATCTCGTAATCTAACAGTTTGCTATGGTAAATGGTCCGTCTTCTGCTCTGGACTAGGCGGCCAAGCGCCAGTACCAGAACACTTTCTTATATTGGAAATTATCAGGGTACATCACATTCTATAATTTATATGATATTATATGTGACCATGTTTTCTTAAACATTTTTAAATAAATAAATAAATAAATCTATATATATATATACATCCGTGGCCCATTTGTGTTACCCCGTAGCCATGTTACCGATGTTCTCATTGCTGGGTCTCTGAGGAGTGAAAGGCCTCGGTGTTGGTCCAAGCACTGTCCTGTTGCTTGGCAAGCGCAAGCGCAGTGGGTATGGCTCAATGTGTTTTGGGTTTAATGTCACAAATTCATGGGGATATAATGGGATATAGATGTATATATTATACATGTATACATATAATATCATATATATATATACATAGCCAATGATATTGTTTTTGGGTGTGTCTGAAAATAGGCTTAGGGGCATACCCAGAAATAGCCACTTGATCCATTGGGAGCGCGGGTACCCAATGTTCAGACCTTCAAGATGTACCAGGACCTATCATACCCAGATTTGGGTGCATCAACATCCGGAAATGCCAAGAATTTTGGTGTTCAGAGTACCATGGCTTTTGACTCATAGCCATATTAGAAAGTGATAGAAGATACATGCAAACATATATATATATATATATTATGAATCGAAAAGGCTATGGCTCAGATATCATTCTCTGCCAAACAGTGGACGGTTTTTTGACGGAAAAACGTTGCCAATTTTGGTCCAAAACGATACCCCAGCTCTGAACAATGTCCAAATGAGTTGAATTTTCTCATGATTTTTCAGTGGGTTGATTTAAGGCAGGCAATTTGCTTCGGTTTTTGCCATCCAAATTCTGGTGTCCTTCAATTGTCCTTCAATTCCAAACTCCCCTCTGGTAGTCATGGCAATGGGATCCTCTATACATTGGATTTTCCGTAAACCAAGTCCAGAATGTGATTGTTCATAGACAGTTGCAGAAAAAACACCAAGAATAACCGGGATTTGCTGAACTAAAATGGAGATTGTCCTGTAAAACTTCAATGACCTTCAGGATACCAGTCTTTGAATAGATCCACTGCTGATTGTCTGATATCAAGCCCTCCAAAATGGGTTTTGGGAAAGGGGAAACATCGGAAAATCTTCGACAATTAATGGATTTATTATGATTTTTTTTTTCCCTCTAGCACCGCCCCTGGAAGCCATCCATTGTTTTTTTGTTACCATCATGTTTTTAACGGATGGATACGGTATAATAGATCGTTTTCATAACATGTCGATTGTTAGAAACTCTGGAGTTCGGTTTTCCCTTGGTCGGTCTATCACCGAGGCTTTGGAACAACAAAAACGTTACGCTGTCCCTCGGAGCCGCCTTGAGGGGAAATGACGGAAATGGGCCCTGTGTTGAACCCAATTTGTTGCTGGTTACCCTCTGGTAAACAACATAGCGAACTGGAAAATTGCCATTTAGTTCGTTGATTTACCCATTCAACATGGTGATTTTCCACATAAACCCAAGAATGCACCCAAGAATTGGGTAAACCATGGTAAAAATCATGAGCCAGTGTGGTAATCTAAGAATGAACCCAATGAACACTTAGAATGTATAGTAAAGCCATTGCCATAAACCCGCAGTTTTGGAATATCTGTCTGTTGCAAATATCATTGCATGCATGTGTTACTTGTACATTCATTCGAACATGTTGCCAATGTTTCTTTGCAATCATGGCCCTGGATTTTGCCAAGTTTGGGCAGACGATCATTCATCAGTCAGAGTGCATTGGCTGAAGTTCTCACGGCAGTTCGAGAGAGCGGCGAGCTCAGACAAGCAGCGCTGGTCTACTGTGAAGCGTTGCCGTATATTGGCTGCTCAAGTCGAGACCCCATATTGGCTCGCTTCTTCAGACCTTGGAAGTTGAGAACAAGGATGGTTCAAAGGTCCAGCATCCATTTTGCCATCCAGCTGCGTTCATGCACATCACGATCTATCTCGATGAAATTGGACCATTGGACCAGGGAATCAGCTGAAAGTGCATAACAAAGGTAAAATGTGGACTGTGTGCATCAAAGAGTTCGGTGGATTCGAGCTCACCGATTCGAGCATCCATTCAGTGCATGACGGGGATCACGGTCCAAGTGGGCCCTAAGATGCCATGTCTGGCTTGCGGGTGGTTTACTCTTCCATCTACCACATGATCATTTTCAAAAAATTACCCTCTTGTTATTTAACATAGCTATGGAAAATCCCTCATAAATGGAGGTTTTAATGGGAAAATCATCTATAAATGGGCCATTTTCCATGGCTATGTTAAATAACCAGAGGGTACTTTGTTTTGTTTGTATAATTTGTTTCTCCCAGCCAGCTGGACTACGTTTTCTTCGCTTGTTGACTGGGCCAGTTGGCACAGAAAACAATCAAAGGGCCGTTGCCAGTTGATTGGTGGCCATGGGAAGCTTTTTGTAGCACGCTGTGAGTTGATTTATACATAACCATCTTATCCAATTTTTACAGTAATCTCACTTACAAGATATCCCGCCCCATCGAAATATATGTGCAGAAAAAAATGTTTCCTGGTGAAAACAAGACAGATAACCGATACAAGTGCATACATGATACCCGGATACATGTTTGTACGTATATATACTCTAAATTATATATATATATACATTGTACACAATATAATACAATAATATTATATAGATATATATATATATACAATTTAGATATTTATGTTAATATATATATATATACATATGTATCCATATCATATAGATAATACATAGCTAATTATATAGCTATATAGATCTTGATCCAAACCTCCACAGCTCCAGATACGACGTGGACGTGACGTTCCAAGCCACGGTGCTCAGCAGCTTCGGCCGCTCCACCGAGATGGCTGCGGCGGCCCTGATCTGCCAAGGCCACCGCGGCGGCCCACGGGGCGGCCCGGTGGGGTCGTAACGAACCGAAAAAGGGCGGATTTCCATAGGAAAAGCAGGGGAAAACTATGGAAAACTATGGAAAAAATGGGGAAAACTATGGAAAAACCATGAAACAGAACTATCAATGGAGGATTTTCCATAGGAAAATCATGGAAGAATCTGAGATAAATGGACTTTGGGAGGGGAAACATCCTCCAATTGTTGGGATTTAGACGATTTAGACTGGCGGAAACGAACGTTAGATGTGGAAAATGGGCCATTTATGGATGAATTTACCTATAAAATCTGGTTGGTGGTGACTGGAACCATATGCAAAATCTCTATAGGACTATAGGAATTTATGTTATGTTGTTTGAATTTTGATCTATAGGGAATCATCCCACATTTCCAAGAAAAAACATCACCTGGTTGGTGGTTTGGAACATGATTTTGTTTTTCCATTCAGTTGGGAATGTATAGGAATGTCATGTCATCCCAACTGACGAAGTCCATCATTTTTCAGAGGGGTAGGGCAGGTATACCACCAACCAGAAATGGTGTTTCCCCTCAGGGATCCCCAGGGTAATTAACTGATCATATATGGGATATGTGGGTGAATCGTTGATGATTTTCATTACTACTATATATTTTTGTCAATAATCAATGAATCATATTATAATACTATTATATTTTAATTGTTGATATGTTCATACTATTCTTTTCTTAGTATTATATTGTAATGGGATGTAAACTATGTTGGTTAACTTAGATGTGCCGAGTCGATGATTAGAAAAAGTGTATTTTCCCAATGGGAAATCCAATATATATATATACTTTAATTGGAATATTTTTCTTACTGGTGCTTAGCAGGGAATGGATGGGAATGGGGGAATGGGATTATCATTACTAGTGGTTATGGATCATTCCCTCATTCCCTACTAAGCACCAGTAAGTTTTTAATGGTTCCTTAAAAAAATCGGAGTTATGTAATGAGCCATGGCAAAGAGATGACAATGATATATGTATGGGATGTGTAATGGGATATATCTGGATCACATAGGGGTTAATGGTTTTACATTATGAACGTATCCCGCTAAATGGACAATTATCCAACTCTTGTAATTTAACATAACTTGATGTTTTACCTATGAAAAATGGTGATGTTCCAGGTCGAAGGCTGTAACAAGTACCAGTGGGTATATCACCTTTACCCCATCTTCATATTGTTGATTAGTACTATCCCTTGATTAAACATCGTCAAACCCCATTAAGTGCCATTAAACAGACACATATATCAGAAAAACAAGTTCTTGTTGGATGTGTTTGTTCTTTGAAAGGCAGGTCTTTATGGCTGAGCAAGTTTCACAATGTTTGATAGCTCCTCATATGGGGGGACGTTTGCAAATATTGGAGAGGGGATATTTAGCAGCAAACAAAAAGATAAACCAACTGGTGATAATTGGTGAACGTGTCATGTTTTTTTCGTTTGATTTGTTGGTATTCTGACCCCCTAGAAACACCATAAAAGTGCTACACCACTGAACACCACAACGTCACACTTGGTTTTGAATAGCACATTAGAACACTTTTTTTCTGGTGATACTGGGCAAATTTGTGAATACTGACCCCTAAAAAGTGTTTCTGAATGTTATAATGTGTTGTTCCACTGGAACTCCCAATTTCACACCATGAAATTTTGGCTGGTGAAGATCGCTTTCACCCATTTTAAGCCAGTGATTCTCAGTACCCTAGGGTTAAAACCACCATGTGAAGATCATTTTCCCAGGTAAACCATGGGTTTTCCTAGGTAAACCATGGGTTTTCCGAGTTTTTACCATGGGTTTTCCCAGGTAAACCATTGGTTTTCCTAGGTAAACCATGGGTTTTCCTAGTTTTTACCATGGGTTTTCCTAGTTTTTACCATGGGTTTTCCCAGGTAAACCATGGGTTTTCCTAGTTTTTTACCATGTGTTTTCCCAGGTAAACCATGGGTTTTCCGAGTTTTTACCATAGGTTTTCCCAGGTAAACCATGGGTTTTCCGAGTTTTTACCATGGGTTTTCCCAGGTAAACTATGGGTTTTCCGAGTTTTTTACCATGGGTTTTCCCAGGTAAACCATGGGTTTTCCGAGTTTTTACCATGGGTTTTCCGAGTTTTTACCATGGGTTTTCCCAGGTAAACCATGGGTTTTCCGAGTTTTTACCATGTGTTTTCCCAGGTAAACCATGGGTTTTCCGAGTTTTTACCATGGGTTTTCCCAGGTAAACCATGGGTTTTCCGAGTTTTTACCATGGGTTTTCCCAGGTAAACTCCGTGGTTTTTCCTAGTTTTTACCATGGGTTATGGTTTTCCTAGTTTTTACCATGGGTTTTCCCAGGTAAAC
>Ga0126342_10001562_pt1 | contig 32715 bp, 19 predicted proteins | sample Cyp1metagenome_FD_92528 | JGI IMG/M metagenome (GOLD analysis project Ga0126342, IMG submission 92528) | Coral microbial communities from Lord Howe Island, Old Settlement Bay, Australia - Cyphastrea 1 metagenome | ecosystem: Host-associated > Invertebrates > Cnidaria > Coral ...
AAGACATTTGTGCCTTGGAGAAACGGAGAGGACGCGGTTTGGGAGGAGAGACTGGGCTTGCACAAAACGAGAAGTGTAACAAGTTCTGGTCTAGAAGCTCAAACCTGACTGTGATATCAGCAGAAATCACCATAAGAAAATCACCAATCATTTGGCACGCCATAACCAATCATAACAAATAACCATTAACCATAGATATTCCCATATTAATCACCATTAAATCATTTGGAAAATCCATGTGTTGCCGACCCATTCAGAAAGTGCTTGAATTTTGTTGAATCCAAATGGATTGAAATCCCCATAGGCCCATAACCAATCCCTATTACCCGACCTGGTAAACACACAAAAAGCTATGGAAAATGGTCATTAATAGTGGATTTTCCCATGAAAAATTGTGATTTTCCATAGTTTTTTGTATGTTTACCAGAGGGTAAATATCATGATCCCATCATTCTCCCATCATTATCCCAGTATCCCATCATGGATTTCCAATATATTTCCCTTATAATGAATGGAAGTCATGAGGATATCAGTGAAGTCAAACATTCATCCAAATCCTCCATGACATTCAAAAAACTCATGGTTTAAGTCAGTCGTGGTAAACCACGAGTAATTTAAATGAATTTTAATGAATTTAACCACAACCGATCAGATTTGAGTCAACATCAATTAAGTAAACATCATAAGTAGGAATGGTAAAATTCTTGTGATCCTCATGATTTTTGAGTCATTTGTTCAGCGATTTAATCAGTTACCCACCGTAAAGAGTGGCATTATCCAATGGGCCATGGGAGTTTAAGCAACTGTGGGTAAACCAACGATGGCAAGAACATGGGGCTATGTCATGGGACATTTTGAGGGAAAAAACACCAACAAATAGCGTCAGTATCTGCAATGCGGCCCCCTCAGCTATGTTGCAAAGTGTGGGATGATCTCAAATCCGACGATATCGTATGATATCGCGCGGGTTCACCACACAGATGATGGATTTGACGACGACAACAACAACAACAACAACAACAAACACATAAATGTATGGTTGAACATACAAAATGATAAAAAGCACCAATCACGGTTCATGTCCGCCAGCCATTATGTTGACCAACATGGGGTTGGAAATGGATCAAAGCAGAATCATTTTAGATGAATCACCTATAGATGGTGGAGACAGAATGAAATACAAAATCATAGTTGCATTCACTTACTACCCTCTGGTAAACATACAAAAAACTATGGGAAATCACCATTTGTCATGGGAAAATTCACTATGAATGGTGATTTTCTATAGTTATGTTAAATTACCAGAGGGTACCTTCATCTATCTCTGGTTGGTGGTATACCTATCCCTCTGAAAAATATTCGGCAATGGGAAGGATTATCCCATATATTCTAGAAGAAAAAAAACATGTTTGAAACCACCAACCAGATTGGATAGAATAAGGTTTTGATGGAGCAAAGATGCGGAAAATCCTGTGGTAGGACTCGGAGTGTTTGCTCCAAATAGGAGGGAGGAACATCAAACTCCTCTTGAAGCCATCACCACAACCCTTGGGCGTGGCAACGGATTAAATGATAATGAGCTTCCAATCATAAAAGGTTTCGTCATACATGACAACGAACTCTGACAAACTAGCTGGACTACCTTTCCACTCTAAAATGGGAGTAGGGCAAATCCAATTCCAACGGACAAGATATGATTAAATAAGTGGATCCAGCTGGGGCACACAAACCGGTCGCTGGCCTTTTCAGGGAACCCTTAATGATGGCAAACCTAGTGTTACCGGTCCCGAAAAAATGCCGTACAGGTTGTGATCAGAAAGTCCGGAAAGTATCTTCAATATATATATATCCGATAGAGCCAATAATGTCCTTTTGGTAAAAATAGGTTCGGGCCGGTTTGTGGTTAATCCCATCTATCATCATAGAAACTTGTTGTTTTTTAGGGGTTTCTGAAGAAACCCATCGTGTTTCATCAACCAACCAATGGGAATTTGGGACATCGATTCGATGTATCCGAACTATGGGGATGACCGGAAAACACGAGACATAGATTGATGATGTTCTTCAACAGCAGAATTAGTCTAGACTTGTCCTATAGACTCGTCCCACTTTTTTCTGGTTGGTGGTTTTAGCATGTTTTAACCATCTTGAAAAATATGAAAGTCAGTGGGAAGGATTATCCCATATATGAAATGGACAATAAAAAATGATTGAAACCACCAACCAGCCACTTTTTTGAAACCAGCCAAATTCCAGACTAACCAGCCATTCCCAGCAACTCATCAGTTCACAGCGTGCTAAAATGGGTCCATTTTAATCATTTTACAGTACCTCAAAAAAAAATACAAATCTCAAAGACTCAAAGATGTTTCAAAAGAGTCATTCTCTATACTTACTATTCATTCTTGTCATGTTAAAGAAAACTCCAAGATTTCACTCCATCAACTTCGCCCAGCAAAGCCAAGCCCGCCCAGCAATGCCCATCACCGGGGCACCCAATGGAGATGAGGCGAGTGAGACGTAAAAAGGTGACGGAACCCAGTAAGAGCTTTCGATTTCGATTTCCCTCGGAAGGCACGTTTCAGGCGCGTTTCAGGCGTCATGGTTGAGGTTGGTCAGTTGGTCAGTTGGTCAGTTTGTGGAGAAATGTCAGTGATAGCCATACAGGATGGTGCCTCCCCATTGATGTGAATGTTGCTTTATAAATCCCATTAACTATAGTTGCATCTACCATAAACCATAGAATTCAGCCACTTTTTTGAGTCAACTGAACGCTATCTTGGTTCCCCATCCTGTATGAAATAGCCCTAGATTAATGGTGATCAACCACTTTGGACGGGATGCAGTTGTCCAAGTAGGGAGTTGGTGACTTCCAGGAACTGGTGACCAACATCAATGGGAGATCTCGAGGATCCTAAAAAGGAGGTACCTACCACATATAAGGCCTAAATTTCAGGCCTAAATTTCAGGGGATATACCCCCAAAATATGGCCTGAAAAATGGTACGTTTACGTACCTCCATTTTAGGATCCTGGAATTCCCATTGACAACATCATCCCTCCATAAATCACAAATCTAAGTTGCCGGCGATGACCATCAATAAACTATACACTGTCAAACATGAAGGAGATATGATGTTTTGTTGTACCCTCTGGTAAACTAACATAACTATGGAAAATCACAATTTATAGTGAGTTGTCCCATGAACAATGGTGATTTTCTATAGTTTTTTGTATGTTTACCAGAGGGTACATTAATGTGTGAACATGATTTATGAGTATGATCTATGGAATCTATGGCTGGATATACCGCATCAATGAACATACGTCGACACGCATGCACACGAACAGCATCAGCAAGTATCAGTAAGACACATGAGGCCTGAGTGTTCGATATTGTTGCGGAAATGAACATGATTCAACCAACCTCCCCAACGATGACTTTCGCGGATCAGATTCGCCTTGTAACCCTCCGTGATGTGAGCTCCGGAAACGCATGACTGACCATCAAGACACATGGGATTTGTTTGGTGCTCATCCATCCCATGCCATGGGAATGCGTTCATGGCTAATGCCTATGAAATTGGTGGGTGACCATCCCCTTTGATGCAGCAAGCCGTCACTAAAACTCACCTCATCACTTGGTTTTCCCAGCCGCTTTAGCCGTTTAGCCATGTGGTTTTTGTTCTCCCGAAATCGGATAAAAGGAACATGTTCAGGAAAGATCTACGAATCTACTGGTGGAACCTATCCGAAAAATCCATTGTACAGATGATGTTTCCACTCGGTCGCACGATAAAGTCTCTCTTGAATACGATTCTTGGTAGTATTGCTGATTTCAGAATGTTTAGTTTCCGTCTGTCCCCCCTTAACAAACTATAGCTGAGTCATGCTGAGTCATGCTGAGTCCATGTTCAACCCTCAAGATTTCCAGGCTACTCCCAAACCTGGAGCCACATACTTCACACTGAAAAATATGTGGGAGATACGGGTAATCATTATATCAATTATATCTGGATCATTATAAACTGTATAAACCATCAGGAATCATTACTAACCAGTACGTGGGGGTGCAGTTGAGGTTACAAACGGCTAATGACCATGGGGTTTAACATATAGCCCCCACAATTTGGAGGTTACTAGTGGGTATTAGTGGCTATATGTCTGGTAATCACCCCTAGAAGTTAGGATATAACTAGGATAAAACCTAAACATGGAGGTTATATAATTTATGGAGGTTATATACAATATGTTGTATCTTTTTTATATAGTTAAACCTACAATGTGGGGCCCTCAAACGATAGCTAAGTTGGTGCAAATAACTCCAAAAACCATGATGTATGGTACTTATAACTATAGTTTTCATGTTTTTTAAAAGCAACATTCACATCACTGGGGGGCCTCACTTCGTACCCAGTTTTAACCTCAACTGCACCTGCAATCTCCGAGGAGCATAACGAAGCCGCTCGGGGTGATGAAGCGCATCCTGAACAATAAAAGGACACCCTAAACCATCTATTGCATGTATGTATACATATACATGTATATATGTATAATATATATATATATATAAATATAAATATATAAAAATATAAATATATACAAATATATAAATATAAAAATATTTACATACATAGATATTTTTTTAAAAAAAAACAATATATAAATATAAAAATATTTAAGTATATAAATATATAAATATATAAATATAAATATATATAAATATATAAATATAAAAATATATAAACATACAAAAATATAAATATAAAAAAATAGATATATAAATATATAAATATATAGATATAAAAATGTATCAATATAGAAATCTACAAATATAGAAACATAAAAATATACAAATATATCAATATATAAATATACAAAAATATGTATATATAAATATACAAATATATGTGTATATATATATAAATATATATATAAACAGAGATTTGAATAAGTATCCACAGATATGAGTAAGTATCCATAGATATTGATGCATCCATGTAGATACTGTCAACATATCATTATTGCATGTAGAGTCAGAATTCCCCAGAACTGGTGGACAATTTGACCATCAGGTCTTGAGGGGGAAACGAATTGGATCTAGTTGGGGTATAGTATAGTTAGAGTGTGTTGGACCATGAGGGGCCTCTAAAAAAACTATGAGTCAATCAAGGTTTCATCATGGTTTTTCAAATTGGACTCAACTTTCGCATCCCAGGTAGCGATTTTCCAGAAAAAAAACATAATGTACCTTATTGTACTAACAAAATATAAGCATCCAAACCCAGCCAGGAACGGATCCACAAAACATGGTGGATCTTAGATACCTGTCATTGATTGCTGGTGAATGGACTAATGTTACCTTAGCAAAAGATTGAAGTACGCGTTCGTAGCTAACCAGCCGTTTGACCCAGGAAAGGAGGCGCCCACTGACTTCCACTTTAGAAAGGTACAAGCTGGGATTGATCCCTTTGGAAAAAATGGAAAGACCATATTACATTGTAATGGGACTAGTGTAGTATTTCAGCCATAGTTGGTTCTTACCAATCCCCATATAGTTGGCTATTCTAATGGGAACATGGCATTTGTTGGCTATTGCAAACCCCAGAATTATGTGGCTATTTTAATGGGAACATGTCATTTGTTTTGCCCAACCACGTTGTCGTCAGCCATGTTGATGAGATCAAAATCCAGGCTGAATGAACTCATCATCCAACGCTCAGGCCTAGGTGTGGGAGAAGCAGAAGACTCAGAAGCATGCTGTTCTTCTTGTGGAAGAATGCCTCCTGCAACTGACATGAACTGAGCCAGAGAATATCTTGGCACCACTGACCTTTCCCATGGCAACGGCCCCATTCTGAGGATCTTAGTGTAGTACTGGTGCAGCACATACTTTGAAGCGCTCACGTCGGCCGGGATGGTCGAATCAAAAGCCGATGTGTCCAGTGAAAAGAATCGCCGGTGATGGGCGATGCGTGACAGAGCTATATTGAAGCTCCAGGCGTTGAGGGGCATGCCCAACTTGAAGGGAACGCGATGCCATCTCTTGGCCATGCGTTTGTCCGCATCATGTAACAAAGCACCATCTCGTAAAATGGTCGGCAGCCAAGAGGCTCCTAAAACGTGATCATCCCACCATATCCCAAACATATCTCATATCACCATAGCCGTTCCATGTTCAATTCTCAAACGTTTGAAACAAAAATGCCGCCCCTGTTTCTTCTTCAAACTTATCCCGGCAAGAGACCCCAAACAGCGTGGAGGATTGGGAGAATAATGCGTGCTAATGTGGATGAGGATGATGATGATGAAGATGATGAAGATGATGCTGATGATGATGATGATGATGATGGTGAAAATGATGATGATGATGACGATGATGGTGATGATGGTGATGATGGTGATGATGGTGGTGATGGTGATGGTGATGGTGAGGATGACGACGGTGAGAATGATGAACATCATGATGATGATGATGATGATGACGATGATGATGATGATGATGGTGATGTTGATGATGATGACGATGATGATGATGATGGTGATGATGGTAATGATGGTGGTGATGGTGATGGTGATGGTGATTGTGAGGATGATGATGGTGAGAATGATGACAATGATGATGGTGATGATGGTGGTGATGACGATGGTGATGATGGTGAGGATGATGATGGTAATGGTGATGATGATGAGTTGATAATGGTGGTGACGTTGATGATGTTGATGTTGATGATGATGATGTTGATGATGAGGATGCTGATGATGATGATGATGACGATGATGATGATGATGATGAGGATGAGGATGATGATGAGGAGGAGGATGTTGAGGAGAAAGACCGATCCCAAGACCGGGACCCACACTTTGTGCGAGCCTGCACAGTCGAAACGCATGTCAAGATTTCACAAGAGCCACTTTATACAGAAATTTACAGGAAAAATGCCGCAGCCCAGATTGAGCCCCAGAACGTGGACACACACACACACACTTTGTGCGAGCCTGCGAAATCGAAATACACATCAACATTTCAGAAGAGGCACTTCATAAGGAAATTTACAGGAAAAATGCGGCAGACCAAAACCGCGAACCACACTTTGTGCGAGCCTGCACAGTCAAAACGCATGTCAAGATTTCACAAGAGCCACTTTATACAGAAATTTACAGGAAAAATGCGGCAGACCAAACCGCCACTCACACGTTGTGCGAGCCTGCGGAGTCGAAACGCATGTCAAGATTTCACAAGAGCCACTTTATACAGAAACTTACAGGAAAAATGCCGCCGCCCAGAGTGAGCACCCTGATCAAGCACCGGCCTTTACTCCTACCGTAAGAACCCCTCAGTGTGGACACACTGTTTGCGGAAAAACATCACGTATCCTGAGACTTGGCCGATAAAACCATTCCCAAATACAGAGTCTGGCAGAACTACAGGATGGGGCCCCCAAGGTAGTGGAGTTGCCTTATAAGTGGCTGAATTCTATGGTTTATGGTACATATAACTATAGTTAATGGATGTTTCATGGGGTTTATAAACCAACATTCACATCACTGGGAGGGGCACCATCCTGTATCTGGCTGTTGGCTACTACCATATGTGGTTTTGAAGATACAATACATCCAAATCCCTCGGTTTTAACATGGGGGTGGTACCCCCAAATCATCCATTCTATCAGATTTTCCATTATAAAGCATCCAATTTTGGGGGTACCCCCATTTATGGAGACCCCCGAGACGCGCATTTTTGGGTGGTAAATCCGTGCCCCGAAACATGGCGATGAATCGCGACAACTAAGAACTCGGCATCTCTCAACTGCGTCAACGACATCAGCAACCTGGGCACCGTGTAGCCCAGTTCTAAGACGGTCACCATGGTTAGACATCTCTACCCGGCCAAAGATAAAACTCCAGTGGTTATCATTGCAACTGATAAGTAGATGGGAGTTTCTTATGTCATGGGGGATCCCCAAGTCAGCATAGGTCTCAATACCAAGTCATGGTCATCCATGAATGACCATGACTTGGATGATTTAGGGCTTGCCCCTATTTTAGGAAACCTCCAAATGAGTGTAATATAGTGTAATTGTACCAAATCATATTCTTGTTTTAATTATATAATAAGTTCAATTTCTTTCGGTGCCATGTGAGTTTTCACTGGATATGTCTCAAATTTCCCGGTTGGTATTTTTTCTTCCCATTCTACTTTCACATGGAGTCCCCATCGTGGCCGTACAGTCTCCAAAAAACGTTGGAGATTGATAACTCTGGATGAGCGATGCGAGGTGTCATCACCCCCGAATCCCCGCAAAAGTTTTGTCGCTCCCGTCAGCATCTTGTGTTCCTATGTGCAAGAGAATCAATGTAGGCGATTTGAGTGCCAGTGACTTTCATTGAAAAGTAAAACAAAAAATCTCTTCGGAAGCATCCCCAAATGAAATTACATTTCAGCTCTTTTAAGGTTAGTGCATGATCTAGCATTTGCTTGGGAAACTCAATTTGTAGCTCCAACTGGCTCCCCATTGTTCATGGGCAATATGGATACCCCTGGCAGCTTTGCTCCCTTAACTATCTTGTTCAGCCAGATAATATTCAAGGTAAATTATCATCATCACTGACCTATAATTTCTGGTTATATCTGTTGTGGACATATTCATTTGTAGATAGATATTAATCTCTTGTCGCCTACCATAAACCACAGTCATTATCAACCCATCAACTATAGATACATCTACATCTACTCTGTAATCATATTTAATGAACATTAACTAACTATATTATAGTGCAGCCAAATATGACATCCCCAAGGCCAAAAATCGTTTTTTTTTCCAAGGCACCCAGTGATGCTCAACATCTCCGCTACGCCAAGCTCTGAACAGAAGTGACGCCAGCCTCGACGATGGATGCGGAAGTGACTCAGCACTTTTCTATGTGGATTCAACCGGCATGGTGAAAATACGGCTATAAGTACAAGTGGTGCCCCATAGATAGCTAAGTTGGGGTTCACATAACTCCCATTTCACTATGGTTTATGGCAGATATGACTATAGTATTCATGGGGTTTATAAACCAACAAACATCACTGGGGGTCACCATCCTGTAGCCGAACATAGCGGGTTTATGGATGCTTATGTCCATCCGTCATATGGTAAATTCATAGGTTTTGACCCATCCTCATATGTGAAGATTAGCCATAAAAACAAAAGTAGCCTCTGGTGAACTAAGATAGCGAACTGGAAAATCATCATGTCTGATAGGTCATGTAGTAAATCATCTACAAACAAACCATTCTCCATAGCTATGTCATAGACATACAAGGTGAGGCCCCCTAGGCCCCCTAGGCCCTAGATAGCTAAGTTGACTTCGAACTTTGTCAACTACGGCTTGTGGGGTCTATAAAGCACTTATAACTGGGGTGCCTCATCCTGTATCTTGTGTATGTATACTTATGTAGGCATACGTCTACATTTGTTCAAATGCATATATATATATTATATAATATAATGTAATATATATATATATATTACATAGGTTTTGAAACTTAACGCAATTACAAAATCTTTTCCATACATTTGCCCAGCACTTGTCAGAATTTCCGGCCTAGTGCGACGACCCGCAAGATGAACTCCAAAATGAAGAAATGCAGAAAGAGCAAGTCGGTGTAGTACTCTGCAGTATCCACCTGCGAATTGACTTGGGGCAACCATATGATGGCCAGTTCAGGAACCGATTTAGTGAAGATACCCAATACCTACCATAGATAAAGCCTATCTAAGGGCTAAATATGAGGGAATGTCCACGCCAAAAATTGCCTTATATGGCACAGCACCACCTTTTTTGGGGGTCTTGACATTTCCATTGATATAGCCTATTCTACAGTATTCTACATCTACCAGCCCTATATATATATATGTATATATATATGGATATGGGGTTTCCCTATGATAGGGAGAAACTATATAGCCTATTCCACCAGGCCTATGGTTTCCCTACAAAATTATACAGTCTACCCATGAATAATCATAAATAGATAGTTTATCAAACATTCTATATGGCTGTATAATATTGCAGGATCGGGGTAAACCAGCCACCAATATCGTGAATTGCTCGGGATATATGACTAACTACCCTCTGGAAATTTAACATAGCTATTGAAAATGGCACATTGTAGTTGATTTACCTATTAAAAATTGTGATTTTCCATAGCTATGTTAACTTACCAGAGGGTATCTGATATTGTGAGTTTCTAAAGATGTTTTATACCCCAAGCTGTGGCAACTTCGATGGGAACATGGGAATCAATCATCGATTTTTTTGGGACGGCCGAGTGAGGACAATGACTGTCAAGTTTTCAAAGGGGTACATCCAAGAGTTCGGGGCAAGTAAAGAAATGGTACCCTCCGGCAATCATACATTCAATGGCCATGACTCAGGAACCGATTGATAGGAGGTACCTACCATATATAAGGCCTATGTAGGGAATATCCCAACAAAATATGGCCAAACATATGGTACTAACGTACCTGAATTTTAGGATCCTGAAGTTAGCATTGATACATGGCAATTGGAAATCCCCCAACTATATCGAGGTTGTTCCAGCAAGCCATGTGACTGACTACCAGAGGGTAAATCCCATTAAACTCTATTAAAGCACGATTAAATCTCCATTAAATCACCATTAAATCACCATTAATCACCATTAAATCACCATTAAATCACCATTAAATCACCATTAATCACCATTAAATCTCCATTAAATCACCATTAAATCACCATTAATCACCATTAATCACCATTAAATCACCATTAAATCACCATTAAATCACCATTAATCACCATTAATCACCATTTAATCTCCATTAAATCACCATTAAATCACCATTAATCACCATTAATCACCATTAAATCACCATTAAAGCACCATTAAATCTCCATGATCACCATTAAATCACCATTAAAGCACCATTAAATCTCCATGATCACCATTAATCACTATTCATATCCATTAGTAACCATTATGAACCATTATTCACTGTTTATTGACCATTAATCATCATGCATTAACCACCGAATTTTGATGTTTTTGCCCAGCTTTGCCGCGTTCCCACATATTTTCCTGATGTTTTTTTCAAACCCCTTGATAGCATTCATTGGGTATGTGGAGTCATGGTGAACCTTGGATTCCGGATATGTATCCGTGCTCATTGCTCTTAAACTCTCGGTTCTTGACGCCACAAAAGTGGAGGTTTCCGAAGTCATGGGTGTACCCCAAAATATCATCCATTTTTTGGTGTAAATTTTCCATGGAAAGAAAAACACATGCAATCCCCATTGCCAATCTTAGATACCCTGCAAAAAAAATATTTTTTTTGCTGGGAAATGTAGATATTCCCATTGATACCAAAAGACTAGTTAGGATTAGTTGGTATCCATGTAAGATTGACCTAGTCCGAGTCCCCATGACTATGGAAAGCTGTGGACCCTTTAAAAACAACATCGCCATGACGCCTGATGGACGAATTTCACGCAGTTCTCTTCACTGCCCTTGAAGAAAGCTCTGCCAGATCCCTGGTCGTCGATCCGATGAGTGCTACAGCAATAAAAACAACAAAGTGCTACAGCTAAAAGCCGAAATACCAGTTAGTTTAATGGGATTTAATGGGATTTATAGTGATTTAATGGGATTTTATAGTGATTCAATGGGATATTATTGGGATTTACCCTCTCGTAAACATACAAAAAGCTATTGAAAATGACCATTTAAAGGGAATTTTCCCATTAAAAATTGTGATTTTCCATAGTTATGTGGCTGTTTACCAGAGGGTAGTTATTATAAGTGGGATGAGACGTTCCATAAATGGGGTGACTTACTGACTTATAATTGGTAAAGAGCCAAAACTGCGGAGGTCTAGAACCATAATCTGGATATACATAAGAGGGATATAGTGGGTCATAAAAACTCACTTTGAGTCCTATGCCCGGATCGATGGCCGAACGGCCGAATATTTCAAAAGCAGTACCGATGCCCGGATGCCCTATTTTTAATAAACACACCCAGGGATGTGTTTTTGTTTTACGTACATATATATATATATATACACATTCCCAAATCCAAATGATGGAATTTGAAACCCTGAATGGGATTTACTGTATATACGTATACTCTCTGGTTATGACTAACATAGCCATGGAAAATCACCATGCTATTAATAGGTAAACCATCTAGAAATGAACCATTTTCCATGGCTATGTTAAATAACCAGAGGGTATAATTAATATATACACATATTATAGTTAACAAAAAACGTTAGATACAGAGTTATACTGTGGATGGTTGCAAAAAACTGCACCAGTTGGTAACTATTGGGATTCCTATGAACCACTGTACATCATCCCACCAACTGGCGAGTTGGTTTTCGCAAACATCCACAGTATCTCCATGGCTATTAATATCTAGGTTAATCACTAATCACTAATTATTAATCATGATGGGGGTGTCCATAAATGGGGTACCCAGAAGTGGATGGTTTCTTTCATGAAAAATCCCAATCTAATAGCTGGATGATAACTAGGGGTACCCCCATGACTTCGGAAACCTCCATATCAATCACTCCTCAAGGCTGGTACACTCTCCGGGGCCTGTAGCAATAAATAGAAACTGTTGGCGTGTCTGCATGGTAACACAAACTCTGTTGGCTAGGGTTGGTAGTTAAAACCATTTATCCATTAATCAGATCAGTCATGGTAACTATATGATTATCTATTAGGAATATGATTACCACTACTACAAAGTGGGGCCCCCCAGTGATGTGAATGTTGCTTTATAAACCCCATGAATACTATTATAGTTATAAGTACCAACTTAGCTATCGCTTGGGGGCCCCACATTGTACAAGATGATACAAGATGTTAAAAACTCAAACAACATCAGAAAGACTTGAATATGACGAGTTCCTAGGATTGCAACATTCCGAAAATGGGTACTAAGTACCCACAAAAACTGGCCATCTCATAGCAACATGGAGGGAAGATGCTTGTTCTGGCTAAATCATGACATGGTCAATCTTTGGTAGTCGAACAAAATTTGTCGTCTTTTGCTGGTTATGGTTATGTTCCATTTGCAGCAAGAAACTAAAGGATTACACTACCTATCCAAGGTTGGGGATGTTTATAAGATATAAAGTGGATATAAACCAAATGATTTTTGGGTGTGTATGACAATGGATTGTATACGCCCCTATTGAATGCAAACTTGAATGCGAAAATGATGATTGACCAGCGGATGGAATGCGCTATCCTATTCTCAAACAAACCACAAAAACATATTGGTTATATATATATACCATTACATCCATATATACATATATATACATATATATGTATATATATATCCCCACTATGGGTGAATATGACATATATAATATATACATCCCCACTAGGAGTGAATATAAATCCCAATGTTTCTTGGTTTATCCATGTTTATCCCAATATATCACCAACCATTTTGGTTCCCGATATAAAACCCACTTTTGGGATACATGTGTATACCCGCAGATCTTCATGACAACACTGCACCATGTCCAAAATTAGGTAGGTACCGTGCAAAAAAAAAGTTTAGCAGTTTAGCTGAGTAGTACCCTCTGGTAAACTAACATCACTATGGAAAATCACCATTGTTAATAGGTAAGTAAACTATAAATGGGGCATTTTCAATAGTTATGTTAGTTTACCAGAGGGTAGATATCCGTTCCAACGTGCAAACATGTTCTTCTTTCAGTAGTGAACTACCCATCACCGGTTGGTTTAGTCATATGTTTCATGAACAATTCCCTACTTGGATGTGCATCCCACTTAGACAGTGGTTTAGAATCCATATATAACTATCAACTATAGAATCCCATACATAGTGGGCGATATTCCGCATATATATATAAAACTGGGGGTATATGCCATTTACTAAGTGGGGCCCTTTATCAGGGTCGATTCTTGGAAAACACACGTTCTATCTATCTATCTATCTATCTATCTACGAAAACACTATCTATCTATCTATCTATCTATCTATCCACCCATCCATCCATCCATCCGTCCATCCATCCATCCATCTATCTATCTATCCATCCATCTATCTATCTATCTATCGATCTATCTATCTATCTATCTACCTATCTATCTATCTATCTATCTAACTATCTATATATCTATCTATCTATCTATCTATCTATCTATCTATCTACAGTATCTATCTGTATATCTATCTACCTATCTATCTACCTATCTATCTATCTATCTATTTATCATTTTTGTTACCTATCTAACATTATTTATCTATCTATCTATCATTATATATCTATCATTTTCTATCTATCTATCTATCTATCTATCTATCTATCATTGTCTATCTATCTATCATTAGCGTTATCTATCTATCATTATCTATCTTTCATCTATCCATTTATCTATCTATCTGCCTATCCATCCATCCATCCATCCATCCATCCATCTATCTATCTACCATTATTTATTTATCTATCTATCTATAATTATATCTATCACTATCTATCTTTCTATCATTATCATTATCTATCATTATCATTATCTATCTATCATTATCTATCTATCATTATCTATCTTTCTATCATTATCATTATCTATCTATCATTATCTATCTATCTATCTATCTGTCTGTCTGTCTATCTATCTATCTATCTATCTATCACTAGCGTGATCTATCTATCATTATCTATCTATCATCTATCTATCTATCTATCTATGTATCTATCTATCTATCTATATATATATCTATCTATCTATCGATCTATCTATCGATCTATCTATCTATCTACCTACTTATCTATCTATCTATCTACCTATCTTTCTATCTATCTATCACTATCCATCACTATATATCATTATATATATATATATATCATTATCTATCAGTATTTATCATTATCTATCATTATCTATCATTATCTATCATTAAATAAAAATTAGTGATCATTATCTTTCATGATCTATCATTATCTATCATGATCTACCATGATCTATCATGATCTATCATGATCTATCATGGTCTTTCATGGTCTTTCATGATCTATCATGATCTATCATTATCTGTATATCCATCTATCCATCTATCTAACCATCTATCCATCTATCCATCTATCCATCTATGATATCCATCTATTATATCCATCTATTCTATCCATCTATCCATCTATTCATCTATCCATCTATCCATCTATCTATCTATCTGTCTGTCTATCATCTATTCATTTATTCATCTATCCATCTATCTATCTATCTATCTGTCTGTCTATCATCTATCCATCTATTCATCTATTCATCTATCCATCTATCCATCTATCTATCTGTATCTATCTATCTATCTACCTACCTATCTATCTATCTAGCTACCTACCTATCTATCTATCTATCTATCTACCTTATCCTATCTATCTATCTATCTATCTATCTATCTCTATATATGTATATATGTATATGTATATATATAAATATTTAGAGGCTTCTTAAAATGGGGGAGCCCCGCGTCTCCGTGGGGGTTTAATACTAACTCATGGTCATCCATGACTTGGATGATGCTTTGGGGGCAACCATGGATGCCCCGAAATGGCCATGGTGGTTATATATCACGTGATATCTCAGAAAATATCCGTACAGGATGGTGCCCCCCAGTTATAAGTTGGCTTATAAACCCCATTAACTATAGGTCTATCTGCCATAAACCATAGTTATGGGAGTTATAAACCAACTTAGCTAACTATGGGGCACCACCTTGTATGATGATTGGTTTAAAAAAAACCGTTGTGTTTTTATATCGGTTTACCCCGAAAAAAATCCCCAACAAAGCCATCAAGGCCGGCCGCTTGCGCCTCGGCAATGTCTTTGCAGTGGTCCGTATTCATGTACTCAGCATTCTCCAAGATCGTCAACTCAGTGGCGTGGAGCCCCGGGAGTCCCCGGGAGCCCCAAAAATGCGTAAGAAGCTGCAGCAACAGAGGACTTGAAGCTGCATTCTATGGTTGATCTATGTTAATTAATACGTAATATGATAATATAATATAATTCCGTAGCCATTTTGGCTCAAGGAAGGTATCGGCTCAAACCGCCATTTTTTGAGGTAGTTTTGCGCTTTACCTTAGCGGGGATAATCCGATCTCTTCCCCGCGGGTTTCCATCAGCCATTGGTGCCGGCTCTTGGACTACCTTGTGAACTTGGACCAGGATTGAGGATTTGGACTTCTTCTGACTGACCTTTCATTCACTAAATTCAATTTCACATTTGCATTAGCTGTCTCGTCGTGGACCTCTTGCACTTGTATTACATTGACAATTCGATTCACTATTTCAATTTCTGGCGCTGCAGGGCCGACTACTGTTTTTGTGCTCGTTGATTAGCACTTATCAGCTAGCTGGTGGCGGTTGATCAGTTTTTAATTTGTTCTTCCAATTCAATTTCTTTCTCTGTCTGCATTAGCTGTCCGGTGACCTCTTGCATTCATTGATTGCTTATTTGTGAAATTTTTGCTTGCTGGCACTGCGGGGGCCGACCACCGTCTGCGTGTATATTGATTTATCTATACACTTTTGACAGGGCTGATCCTACAGATTGCACAGCTGGTAATTGGGTTCGTGAATGTGCTCATTTCTACTTCTGTTCCTTATTTTGATCGTGGTATTTACAAATTTACAAGATTTCGCTCAAGCAACAATCGGGAACGTTGAGACGCAGGGATCGGCGTCGAAGAGCTTCGGCAAGAAGACAGTGGTTCTTGCACAGGACTGGCAAAGTATCTTTGACAGTAGCATCATTGATCCGTGTCAGACATTTGGTTTCCAAGCATCACTCCAAAGATTCAATTTTCTTGAGCAGAATTTCTCGAGAGATTCAAGTGAGAATGTCAGGGGAAGAGGCATATCCTTGGGTTTGTCCTTGTGGCAGACTCAACAAGAAAAATGCAAACCAATGTGCCCTCTGTTGGGGTCATTGGTCGAAAGGCACCAAACACGATGTCACTCCCAAAGTGAAGACATATGGAGATGCTGCTCGTTGGAACAGCAGCTGGGATGGATGGGAACAAAATTGGGAAAGCTGGGAGCAAGATTGGGACGATTCAGAAAGTGTGGGTCGGTCTTCGAACTCACCAAGAGGACGCCAAATCCAGCAGATCGAGTACTCCCCCAGGAGCAGACCCAAAGGGAAGGGCAAGACAAAGGGAAAAGGCAAAGAGAAAATGAAAAGCGAGGCAACCGCCAGTCCGTTCGGAGCGGGAAAAGGTGGGCCCGCGCCTTTGCCTGCCTGGCCTGCCTGGAACAATCCAGAATTGGGAACATCTCCATTCCAGACTGCTCAGTCCAGCAAGAGCAACACCATGCAGGAAATGGCTACGCATTTGCGACTGGCATTCAAAGATCAAGAGGCTCCTGCAGATGTGCAGGCGTTCTTGGAGAAAGCAGAGAAAGAATACAGCCGCAACAATATCAAATCCTTGCAGACTGCAACGAAGAGCCTGGACCATGCGCAAAAAGCATTGAGGGATGCCGTCAACGCGAAGAAAGACCATCGTCTTCAATGGACAAAGCATGTGAGCGAAGGCATCAAGATTTGGGAGGCTCAGTTGGACAGTTACAGAGTCCATCAAGCTACCCTGTCCGAACTTGCAGCCAAAGCAAGGGCAGAAATAGACACCTCAAGACGAGTCTTGAAGGAAGTCAGCGAGAACACCGTGAAAGAGGGAAATCTCTCTATCCCTCAACCGATCCAGGAAGAAACCGAAGATGCTACAACGGACAACATCGTCGATGTGGAGGAGCAAAAGCTGCGAGATCAACTGCAAGGAGTGCTCAATGCATGTGCAGGATCTTTGGGCATTCAAGTTGCTGCAGCCGAACAACAAGTTCAAGAGGTGTCGGACGACGACAAAGATCATGGTCCACACAACAAAAGACCTCGGTCAGTGGAGCCAGCGAAGCCTGCGTCCACTTTCTCGAGACAGTGAAGTGCGGCCGTGAGTTTCCAGTTTTGAAAAATGGAGCTCATGAGGCCAGACCGCACATGTTTCCAACTTGCCATTCGGTGACGGGGGAAAGGAACTATTTAAGTCCTATTGCTGCCGTTTGGGATGCTTGGAGACTTCGAGGAGAGATTATCTCTCAAAGTTTTGATGACTGCTCAGACCATTCCATTTCGCATCATGGCGTTCCTTACTTGCAGGGTATGTCCCTCAAATCAGTGCTTTGCATTTCTCAGGAACCTCGAAATGTTCGTCGCAGGAAGCGTGTCCATTTTGATGATTGTATTGAAGTTGCAATGAGTACTGAGGATGACTGCCTGTTATATAGTACTGTTGTCCAGCATGGTGCTTTATATGATTGGTCTGACAAACCATGGCGTTACAGTCCGAAACCACCAAGCCGTCGGTTCTCTTGGAGGAAAATCACAGACCTTACATATCCGTTCTGCAATTTTGCTGACATCCATGATCGAAAAGCTGACATTGATGTTGTGCATGATGACTCTCCTCACAGTACTCCGTCAGCAGTTACTAGCGTGCCACATGATGATTCCTTGTTTGCCTCCCCATTTAGGGACAAGCTGAAGGATCGTGGACGTTGTGCTCACAATGAATGCAGACCAGAGATGTGTTTTTCAGTCCTGCGGGATATTACCAACCAGAACTTATGTGATTTCATGTCCACAGAAGGGCTGCAGGTTGCTCCGCTGTCTACCAAGGCCGTGTTGAGCTCGCTCCCTTCACAAAGCAGTTCGATCTCTAGAGTGATGTCTCAGGAGAATCATGTTCCGAATGCTGCATTGAGAGAAAATGACAACATTGACGAGTTATCGATTGTTCAAATTGGATCAGTCACTCCATATGCTTTCAAGAACTCGCCCATTGAGATGCAACAAGCTTTTCAGATGCATGGCATGCCTGGGGACCATGCGCATCATATGGAAGGCGTTGATGAGAGGCATGAAGAGTATGACGAGGGATCAGAGAGCCCATCTCCTGGGGATTCCTCAGACCCTGTTGAGGGTCACCAATCGGCAAACCATCCAGAAAGACAAGATGTTATTCTATTTCATCTTGCTGATCAGCCAGTCCGCTCTTTTCTCAACTGGAATAGTTATGAGGAAATGATGACAGAAATTGCTCATCACTACAGTCGAAGACGGGAAGAGATTGAAGAGGCCTATGAGGTAGTTGTTTCACCACCTGATCTCGGAATTGAAGTTGTTCCAGTGATTGTGCATGTCTTTGGCGACATTCCTCCTGAAAGCAATGACAGGCTGGTTTTAGTAGACATAGAATATCACGCACATCGAATAGAAGGACATTTCCGTAGTGGCCCGACAGTTTCCCGTTCTGTTCAGCCGCTCCCAAGCACGGCATCTCGACATGACGTTCTCTATCGCAGCAATGTTGATAGGTATTGCCGTTTAGAGAATGGAAGGTGTCTTGTTTTTATTAATTCCAGAAGATGGCCTGACTATGACCTCGACAGGAAAGTCATTGCACACGGTGACTACATCAGGATCGCAGTGCCACCGTCAGACAGATTTGCTTGTTCCACAACTGCTATTTCTGATATGACTCAGCGAGGCTTTTCAGATCAACAAATCTTGGATGAGATTCACAATGAGGATGCAGCTTCTGGTTTTTCTCCAAGCCTGTTAGGTGAAGACGAAATGAGAAGATTGGCAACAGATGCACATGCAGACACTGATGATTTTCTGTTGATGCAAAGATCACTAGCTGACAATCACACAGATCCAAGGTTTGATGGAGGTCCAAGGTCCAGCAGTTCGGATTCAGATGAAGTTCTGCAAGATTGGTATGTTGACCTTCAGCGACTCGTGGAAGCTCACTTTCAGCAATGTGGAGAAACTCAACAGCAAGATTTCATGTTCTCAATCTACACGTGGTTCATTGATCAAGAAACGGCAAATCTTTGCCGAGAACCGAAAATAGCTATCCTAGGGGAGGACCCTGCGGAATGGAGAGAAGATATCTTGCTGCCTTGGGAATACCATCTTGTTCCAGACAATTCAGTGCTCATTGATCTTGCGCAGCCTTTTGTACCGAGAGCCAGTGTTGAAGAACACATCGCTCATGTTATTATCACGCAGAGACCAGTCAACTTGCGTTCAGTCTTATTCTCCATGGAATTTGTTGACGAGGTTGAATCCAGCGTGATTGTAACTTTTGCAGCGGCAGTTCCAAACATTTGCAATGCTCGGATGCTGGCGGATCATGTACCACTGTTTGATGCATTCTTTAGAAACAAAAGAAAGTGGGTCTACCCCGAGGAGAGTGAAAATGATCCAACAATCAAAACAAAGTTTGGGCTCGGAATCCGTGCACAGATCTTTCCAACTGTACTTGACGATGCCAGCGACATTTCCGATGACAACAGCATGATTCAGAACCCGAGCTCTGGCTGTTGTATTTCGGCACGCTCATTCCATTCAACAAGCCGACAGCCACTGGGAGGCAACCATAGTGGTCCCATGCCGCACATTGCAAATTTCAGCCTCACAGAGGAGTTTATCAGGTACGTGCAAGCTGTGGGTGCACAAACTGCCCAGGATGATGCCTTCCCTGATTTACCTGAAGGTCTCAGTGATCAACCAGTATGGGTTCAGGACCTGTGGGAAAAATGGGCTGAGACAGTTGCACAGAATGGTGGTGACCCACAGTCAGGTTTGCGCCTGGAGACGTGGTTTACCAACCCACGCAGATGGACCAGATGCGAGCATTCACGGGTGGTAGTGCTTTCTAGCAACTTTCAAATGTGGGAGCGAGAGCTCTTAGGGGCTTGGCATGACCGTGCTGAATTAGCTTTGCCCACTCAATTTGCTATTGTTTTTCCTACGCCTGAGGATGTAGATCGCACAGTTCAAGAACAGCTTGTCATTGAACAACAATCAGAGCCGTTCTCCAGAACTGTTGTTGTGACGGTTTGCGACACTTTTCGCAGCTACGGAAAACATGGGTCCATTGCCTTGGTTGTTTCAGATCAGCTCAATATCTACTCTTTGAGTACCTTGCTTGGTTATTCCGAGATTTGCTCGCCTGAGCGTGAAGACAACGAATGTTTGCTCTGGATGGGGAATATTGCTATCCGACCAGATCAAACCTTACAGGTGCGCACAGGCAATGCTCTCAGATTCCTTGTTAGGCGAGGCATTCGTGTTAGTATTCCAGAATTACTTTCCATGACAGATCAACAACTACGCAATGAATTGCGAGCAGCGATTGGAGGGGTCATCTTCAGGAGGCCCAATGTTCAAGGGTTTCCCGCTGATCCTCACTCAGCAAACAACCCTGGCTCTTCGTCAAGCCCTGCACATCCTCCTGCTAGTGCATATCCTCCGGAATGGATCAATCAACTTCAAGAAGTTTTTGACAGGCACGCATTTTTGGAACACACCGATGAGGGGCCAGTTATGTATGTGCTTGTTTGGTTTGTGCAAGGCAGGGTACGACACTTCAATGACTCGCCAAAAGTTGTGCGAATTGATGCTGACAATCAATGGTGGCAAAGTGAGCTTATTTTTCCATGGCGGGAACAGTTCACACGAGGGGCCCCGATGGAACTGCACTTTGTCGACCCAATGCCGCCTTCGCACCCATGGCAATCGCATGCGGCGCATGTTATTGTAGTCCAATCATTACCTGAAGAGCATGTTGCTGTGTTGGCTACATCAACTGAGCATGCCGAATCGAATCGTCCAGTTTCACAGGCTGCCATGATTGTTCATCGTTTTTCAGGTATCGGTGACTTTGTTGATCGAATGGTCACGTCGGATGTCCCTATGCATTCAATAACGGTCAGGAGAGGTCGACTCTCGTTCCCAAGCGACCGTACAGTTCGATTGGGCTCAGGTGATGGCATCGTGATTGGAATGCCTCCAGTACGCAGACGACCGAAGGTGAAGCCAGCAACACAATTGCTGGTACGCATCCTGACGTTGCAGTTGGTGGTTTTTCAGATCAGCATGAGACAACCGTGCCACAGGCGGATGACCTGGATGAACAGGAAGACGATGACATGACTTCGATGATGCAGTGGCCACGTGAGGACCACCATTTTTCACAGAATGTTGCCGCTATAGAACAAGGAAAAGATGTTCAATCTTTGCAAGGCTGTAATGGGGTTGAAAGAATTTCAGTTGCCTGCGCTCAAAACCAGGCTGCAAATATTGCACCAAATGATGCGCTAGGGATCAGTTCTTCAGTCCCTTCGGAAACGGACTTCTTTCAATTCAATCTCGATGTACCTGAGTTCTTGCCTAATATTGCTCTGCCAGAATGGGAACAGGTCATTGAGGACATCTATCATGTCTGGGATATGCAGGCTTTCGCATGGCAAGGAGAGTCACGTGCGACTCACTTCATGACATGGCACGTTGCTCCCACGGTCGGACGGATTCAGTGTCTTTATGGAAGGAAGATTGCTCTGTTTGCCGACTTTTGGAATTGGAGAGAACAATTCCGACGAAAATGGGAAGACGAGCTTGACCAGGCGGCCGACTTCCAGCTTGTGCTTGTCTCGCCACCACCGACACAGATGGAATCTGGTATTGCAGGGCATGTGATTCTCATTCAACACAATGCGCCTGAGTGGTCGTCATTGATTCTCACAACTTTTGACCCTGCAATCAACGGGGGACACCCGTTCCACAGAGCATTCTCGTTCACAGAACAACTGCAACTTCAGGACGTGATTGAAAGAATTGGTTACACGCTTGAATGTGCATATCATGCTCAATGTGTTTTCAGGCTTAGATCTCAGTATTTAGCTGCCAACGATCGCATTAGAGCCACGGACGGAGATGCCATCGATCTGATCGTCAACCGACACTTCTTTCCAGCGCAATGGAATCCTCCATTCATTCCGCATGCACCTGGAGCAGAGGGCTTAGAACTCTTGCAGAAGAAAGTGACAGTACGGAGAAGCAGCACCAGCACAAACCCGGAAGGGTTGCAGGCTCATGCGTATCAGCGACGTACTATCTCCCTTCATCAAGCCATTCAGGTCACTGACAGAGATGTGGAAGGGTCTCCTTTTACGCTTGCACAGTTCCTCAACCAACAGGACGTCAAGCAGTCTGATATTGTGGTGTGTGTATGGGAGCTCAATAATGGCCGCAATCAGTTTGAAATGCACCCACAGCAGGGTTTTGATACTGAGACAATTCGCCAAGACTTCCGTGTAAAACACCAGTTGATTCAAGATTGTTCCGACCTGCACTGTGTCAAGTTCACTCGCGCATCATGGAATTTCAAGCCTGGTAGCTGGCGAATCGGGTCCATGTTTCCATTGCCTGTAAATAAGGCCCTTGTCGCATGTGTTGTTTATCACCAGGGATTTGCTTCAGTCAAGGTTGTTGCACTTCCATGCAATATCAGAACAAACTTGCTTCGAGATGTCCTACATGTGATTCATGGCTCCATGGTACGTGTCAATGGGCTTATCCTTGGAGATTCTGTTCAATTAGTGAATGGTGACGTCATCGAGTATCACAGTTCTGACCATGCTCAAACATTTCAACTCAATCCTATGAACAAAAAAGTGGAAATCTGTCTAGATGCCACTATCACTACGCATAGGCCTGAGTTTGATGAGGATGGCATTGCATATGAGCTGCTCCCAGGTGCTGGTCTCAAAGATCAGTTAGAATGTGAAGACTCCTGGAAATTTTGCCCTATCCCAGAAGGTACCGATTTGCATAGGGAAACCTATGAAGCCCTACACGCCCAACATGAATGGCAGGATGACACAATCATTGCGCATGAGCTATATGTCGACGGAGCCACCTTTGGCCCATTGTCGGCCTGGGCTGTGGTGGCAGTTGCAGTTACTGAATCCGGAAGAGTTTTCAAAGGCTGCCTCGGGGATGTCACCGAAATCGACAAACAATCTCCAAAATGGATCGGTGCCAATGGGCACACAAACATCGATGCAGAACTCACTGCCATGGCTGCTGCCACAGCATTCGCCTTTTTTGGAGCAATTGACACCTACTTTGTCGTGCGGCCAGACCTTGCTCTCAGTAAAAGATATGTTGACATTGCCTCGACCAGTCGACAGTCTAGTACTATTGCGAAGGTTGTTCATGTCTTGGGCCAAGCTAAGCCAGCCAATTTGGCTGTCACTGAGGTCCGTGCCCACTGCGGTGATCCATGGAATGAATTGGCTGACTCAGTGGCAAAATGGATTGTCAAACACCGATGCGCTGTAGGTTCAGTTCCGTGGACACCACTGCACTGTTTGGCAATCTCTCCGACAACGCAGAAATGGGAATGGCTTCGAGAACAAAAAGATGCATTCGCCATTACTATGCCCAAGCTCCATGGAAATGCGGTATGGCAGCCGACTCCATCTTGTAAACGAGTTGGGGCAATCAGTGCTTCTGCTTTGCAAATCCCTGATGAGCTCCAAATCTCATTGAAGGTCGCAACGTATAATGGACTCGCTCTTGATGAAAATGATATGCCCTCGATCACGGCAGGTGCGAGATCCATACGACTTGACTCTCAGTTTCATACCAGAAGGGTAGCTGTGGTTGGGATTCAAGAAACGCGAACACCCGTTGGCGTCAGGTGCACTGACCACTATCAAATCTTTTCATCAGGTTTTGAGCAATGTGGAAAGTCCAGGCATTTCGGGTGCGAATTATGGATCCACAAGACCCTGCCTATCTCAAAGCGGCCTGATGGCAGTCCAGTCCGTCTTAGTGAATGCAAGGTTACGATTATTGCTTCTGAACCAAGGCTACTGGTTGCAAATGTGGAAGGGCCTATAAGTCTCTGTGTGATTGTTGCACATGCGCCTTGTGTGACAGCAGAGAGGCCTTTTGTGCAAGTCCAGCAATGGTGGAACGAATTGTCAACCAAGGTTTCCGTAGCTAGAGATAGGCATGCAATTATATTCATTGATGCGAATGCCCCTCTCGCTGACCATGAGACGGCCTTCTTTGGCATGCACCAAGCAGAGGCTATGAACCCTCAAGGCCTTGCATTTCAAGAATTTTTGGTTGCAAATGAGTTGTTTGTGCCCTCCACGTTTGCCACTCACAACGGTCCCTCAGCTACATGGCACCACCCTAGAGGCGGGCAACTTAGAAGGGACTACGTTTTGCTCAGCCGCTCCATGTTCACAATGTGCGTTAGCTCCCAGGTCTGGTGTGATTTTGATGGTGGGTTCGGACATTTGGATCATTGCCCTGCTATTTGCCAACTTGAAGACATATTATTGACTAAGTCCACAGCCAAGAAAGTCAAATGGGATTTTGCCAAAATGCGGGACCCAGATGCTCAAGTTGCATTCGCAGAAGCCTTGCAAACTCTGCCAATGCCCACATGGGAAGTATCAATTGATGATCATTCAGTGCTACTGGAGTCAAATATCATGCAGTTAGCTGCACAGCATTTTGGCACCACCAAAAAGGAAAGAGTCCGGCCTGTCTTGAGTGATTGCACAATTGCAGGTATTCAGTTGAAGAGGCAAGCACTCGATATGGCCAGGACGCAAGGATTTCGTGATGAAAACACTGTGGCAGAGCTCAAAAGTCTGGAGAAGCTTGTTCGCACCATGGTGCTTGCTGACCAAAGAAAATGGTACGCAGAGTGGCTTGATTCTATCAATGACGATTGGGCCCACCATGACGTTGCGCAAGTGTACAAGAGGCTCCAGAGACTAGGCCGCAGAAAGAAAGATCTTCACAAAGGTCCTAGGCCGCTGCCCAAGTTGAAGGTTTCCGAAGAAGGTGCTGCCAGCACCTTTGAAGAGTGTCAAAAAGTATGGAGAAAACAGTTTGCGGCAATTGAAGCTGGAATTGACGCTACCGAACTACAGCTTGCCCAACTGCATGACAGTGCGCATTCTAATGCGGCACAAGACCCTGATAGTTGCCCAGATCCATGCCAAATTCTGGCGTTGATACGACGGTTCAAAAATGGTAAGGCTCCAGGGCCCGGTCAGCTGCCTGTGGATGTGATCAAAAGTGGAGGATATGCAATGGCGCAGATCCTTACTCCCCTTTTGGTGAAAGCAACCTGGCATATGAAAGAGCCGCTCAGTTGGAAAGGAGGCCTGCTGATACCACTTTTCAAAGGAAAAGGGTCACCGGCTGAACCATCAGCGTACAGATCCATCTTTTTGTCTGATGTTTGTGCAAAGATTCACCATGCCAATCAGAGACAGAAGCTTGCAGAGGTATGGAATCAAGATGCCTCGCTCATACAGCTTGGAGGGCGGAAAGGATGTTCGACTGATGTCGCACATCACTTGCTGCATGCGCATCTGTCCTGGGCACGAGTGGCTAATGTCTCATGTGCAATTCTGTTGTCGATCTTCAATCCGCATTTTATTCTGTTTTGAGATCCTCTTTTTTTCAAGGTGATTTCCATGATGATGAGATTTGCTATGCGATGAAGCACCTTGGAATTACGCCAAAGGAATGGCATGAGATTAAATCAGTGGTTGCCTCCGATGATGCCACCCATGGACTCCACCAACATCAGGTAGGAATTATGAAGGACATGTTTTCCGCAACCCACTTTTCCATGCACGGGCTCGATGGGAAAACTGCCACAATGCGCGGAACTCGGCCGGGAGACCCGGTGGCCGATATTCTTTTCAACATGGTGTTTAGGTTGGTAGTTTTGGATGCCCGGAAGAAGATTGAAGCTTCCACAGGAATGTGTTGCTTCGGTTCACCAAAACCTGCAGAAGATGTGACCAGACAGATCTCTGTTCCCGACAGGGGCTTCGCAGAGGTTACCTTTGTCGATGATATTGCCTATGCCATTCACTCACAATCGCCAGATGATGTGATCAGTTCCCTACAAGTAGTGGCATCTTGCTTGCATGATTCCGCTGCATCACGAGGACTGGCAATCAATTATCAGGCGGGTAAAACTGAGGCTCTTATCAAGTTGGCTGGTGCAGGGTCGAAGTCCACCAAGCACAAAATCTGGCATGCACATGGAGGTAGATTGCCCATAGTCACAGAGCATGGAGTTCAATCTCTTCAACTTGTGCACTCCTACAAGCATCTGGGCTCGTTCATGCAAGATCATGCGGTGGTCCAGAAAGACATACGATATCGCACAGCGCAGGCGAGGAAAGCCTTTGGCCAATTACACAGACAGTTCTATGGCAAAAGGAATGTGCATGACAGAACAAAGAGTGCTGTTTATGCCGCGCTTGTGATGTCACGTCACACCTACAATGCACACACATGGGCATGGGTGTCAGAGAAGGATTTAGTGCAATGGGAAAACGGCATTAGAGCACAGGTTGCAGCCCTAGCCAAAAGTGTCCTTAAACATGTGCCTCCCTTTCACTTTACCACGGCAGAAATCTGTGCTTTGATTGGACTCAATGGACCGCAAGACCTTTTGCATGCCAACAGGTTGAGGTATGCAAAAAGGGCCATCCAAACTGCCCCCCATGCCATGTGGTCATTTCTATATGCCAATGATCATGAGAATTCTTGGATGACATGGCTAGTTGCTTCCTACAAATGGTTGCGTGTACATTTGCCACGGGTCGCAATTCCAGATTTGGATGAGGCAGGAGATGTGCTTGCCTTCATTGCCATTGATGAGAAATGGAAAGGTCGGGTTAAAGCGGCACTGCAATCATGCCTTCGTTTCACAGCCGCAAATGCATTTGGCAAATTGTGGACCAGTAGGTTGCAGATTCAGGTTTCCCGATTTGCGCCCTTGACAGAACAGGTAGGCCCATCTGCCGAGAAGAAGTGGAAGTGTAACTTGTGTGCAGCCAGTTTTGAGAGCAAAAAGGCATTAGCAGTCCATTCAAGACACAAACATCAATATCGAACTCAGTTGAAATACTACGTGTTTGGAGACGAATGCTCAGCATGTGGTAAGAAGTTCTTCAGCCGTGCCCGTCTGCTGGCACACGTAGGGGCATCTCAGCATTGCAAAGAGATATATTTTGCTTGCTTTGTTCCAGCAGCTGAAGAAGTTGTTGAAAGCGTAGAGAACGACGAAAGAGAGAAAATGAGGGCGCTTCGAGCTCAAGGATGGTCAGCCTCCAAGGCCTTTCTCCCTGTCACAAGGATCAGTGGCCCTCTCCTTCCCGGAAGTGGAACGGATGACGCAGCCACAATGAAGGCGCGATGGAGCGCCCGCATCTGTGAAACAGGTCGAGCCTTTGAGGGTTTGGATGGCTATTGTGAGTGTTCGTCTGAGGCCGCTAAAAGCGATGTTGAGATTTTGCCCTTTCTTCTGCAAACGAATGGAGGAATGAAACAAGGAGAAGCAGGAATCTACATGCAGTTTGGCCTTGCTGCCGAGGCAGCAAGACTTCACATCAATTGTTTCTTGTTCGTGCACTTTTTTAGCGGTTTCAGGAGAAAAGGGGATTTGCAACATTGCATAGAAAGTCATGAAATTGTTGGCAATCAACAGATCTTCTGTATCTCAGTCGACCTATGCTTGGCCAAAGAGTTTTCGGACTTAACTGATGCAGAAACAAAGCAGTTCTGGATTCAAAAAATGCGTCAAGGCCAGGTTATTGGTATTGGCGGCGGACCAAGTTGTGAGACTTGGTCGGCGGCACGACACATGCCAGCTGGTCCTTCACCCTTGCGATCCTATGACTTTCCTTGGGGCCTTCCGGGCCTTACTGGCAAGCAATGGAGACAAGTGTCCACAGGCACTACATTGATCCAGTTCTTAGTTGATCTGTTGGTTGTGGCGTCACAGCTTGGGCTATGTGGATTTCTCGAACATCCTCAATTTCCCCTATGGCTGATGAGAGTTAGGCCAGCCTCAATCTGGATGTTGCAAGCATTACGAACACTTGCGCGACTTGAATGTGTTCAAATATGCTCTTTTGATCAATGTGTATTTGGTCTGGATGCGACAAAACCTACCACTTTGATGCTATTGCGGCTTCATACTTTCAAAGACGTGACTTTCACCAAGGGTCTCAGAGGCAGATGCCCACACAGGACCAAGCACAAGCCCTTGCAAGGAATTCAGCAGGACGGCTCCTTTGCGACAGCCCGGGCGAAGGTGTATCCCGAGGCGATGAATCGAGCCCTTGCCATTGCAGTGTCAAGGTTTTTGACTGAGAGACGACTGCAGAGCAGCATGTCCCAGTTGCCAATTGACCTGCAAAAATTAGACAGTACAGAGTTCACAGATGGATCCATTGTGCAGCCGGATTATCATCAGTGATTGCGTGCATTAGCCGAGCGTTGCACTGACGCAGTATCAGCAAAGTGACAAAATATAATATAATTAATATGTTAATATCAATTCCAAAGCCATGCTTTCCTGTTTCAATTTTTCATTACGATGGAGACGATATGAGACCATATATTGCGAATGCAAGCTGTGAGCCCAAAGTTATGCCAAGTTGGGCGGTTAACATCCTTAGTCCCTTATTGGTACATGTCAGTTGAAGATCTCCATTTGGGAAATATGATCTACAAATGGAACTGGTGAATTCACTTATCGGAGGGTATCCCAAGCCGATGTCCCTACATTTTGGAGATACCTCCTGCAGAAAAATCCAAGAAAAGTCGCGGCGATCATTTTCCAGAAGCCTTTTTTAAAGGCGTTCAAACTCATCTTTGTCCCAATTTTGCAGGTTTTTTTACTATGAATAACTGGTTGGTGGTTTCAACCCCTCTGAAAAATATTAGTGAGTTGTGATGATTATTCACAATATATGGGAAAATAAAAAATGTTCCGAACCACCAACCAGATAAGCGCTGACATCATGGGATAACGTGGGCTTCAAGCCAGCAATTGGGCAGCAACAGCTTACATTGTTAAATCAGGAGCATTCGGACCGTGAAAACCCAACCATTCAGCAAGGTGTTTTCTTTTTTTTCGCAAGGGTTCTATCTATATAAACTGGTTTTAACCATCTTGAAAAATATAAGTCAATGGGAAGGATTATCCCATATATTATGGAAAATAAAAACTGTTCCAAACCACCAACCAGTAAACCATGAAATTCACCTCAAAATTCTTGATAATTACCCCCCCAAACGTTTCAAACTCGTCTGATCATGTTCAATCGTTAAGCCTCCATTTGTCAAGGTCACCTCTCGATTGATCCTCCGACACAGCCAAGGGGCACAGGCGAAGACCAAAGAGGCACTGATGGAGGTCCATTTGAAAAGTTGGAAGGATCTGGACCTCAAGGTGGATGATTTTCCGGTTTTCCATCCTTGTCATGATCAATCTTTGGTAATTACTCCAAAAAAAAAACTATGGTTATTTTCCATTTATAGCAAGAAACACAAAAGGATTGGACTACCTATCCAGTTGGTTGGGGATGTATTTGGCACTGGATTTACCAAACGAAGCTTAATCCCAACATCATCGGATTGAGCTGTACAGTTTTGGCCCTTAACAGTTATAAATGGAAGTATAATGGAAGTATAACTCCTATAACTAAGGTATACTAAGGTTACATATCATGAAATAAGTCAACTTATAGCTGTTAGTTGGGCCATAACTGTACGATGTGCCCAAAAAACTGAGACAGCCACAAGGATTTCTGCGACATGCCTCAGAGGCCGAGGAGCTTGGATCTGGGGTCCAATGGCTTCTGAAATGTGGATTCGCCCCGAGAAAAATAGGATGATAATAAGGTTGTACAAGGTGGTGCCCCATAGTTAGCTAACTTGGTTTATAACTCCCATAACTATGGTTTATGGCAGATATAACTATAGTTAATGGGGTTTATAAACCAATTTATAACTGGGGGGCACCATCCTGTATAGCCCAAAAGTGATTGATGAATTGGAATGATTACCAAAGTTTACTGTACGAACTTTGTTATTATCAATCGCACAGTATACCCTCTGGTAAACAAAAACAATGGAAATCCCCTATCTTCAATCGTAATATCACCTACAGTATAAATATGCCTATAAATTGAGCACCGGATGATATTCCATGGCTCGTTCAATTTCTACGATTCTACGCGCCCCGCAGAGTTGTTGGCTGATGATCAGCGAGCTCATTCCATTCAGTTTGCATTCCTTCCAACTATAGGTATCATAGGTTTTGCTCATTCCTTCCAACTATAGGAATCATTCCCTCTCATAGGTTTCACTTTACCTTCCAACTTTCTTAAGGCAGTCAGTGTCGTGGTCAGAAACGCCCACTTTCGATGGCATGTGGTCCCTTTGTCCAAGAGGCCAAGACAGCCGAAAAGTCCAGTGTCTCCCCATGGATTGATTTTGTTGGGAAAATCTATAGGAAAACCCCATAGAAATCATGGGGAACTCCCTGGTTCCGGTGTAGATTTTCCCAAAACCAATCTATTGATTGCAACAAACCTTGTGTCGTCACCCCCCGGGCATGCTTGGGACTTGGGGGATCCCGCTAGGCCTAAGATAACCCCAGTTCGAAGCATCAAACAACCATCATCTTGTGGCTTCTATGTCCCATATTTTTCAGTGTTGCATCCGTTGTCATCCATGGTCCATACGCATATTTTCATATATACTATATACATCTATATACTGATATTGGGATTGTCTGAAAATTACAGTACCCGTAAATTCGCTGGTTCATTCTATGTTCCCATCATGTTGGCTCAAAAATGCTACAAATTGAGAGATTATACCGAATACTCAGATACACCCATAAAATCCCGTACATATTAACCTTATATGTCCATGAAATCACCATGTAACATGTAACCGTCAAGCTCAAGGATTGCAAGCGCTGAGCACCAGACTGTCATGCAAGCGCATAGTTTTCGCCAGGCCTGACTAACACGTTCACCGACGTTCACCCTTTTCAGGGTCTTTGGATTGAACCCTAGTTACTAGTTACCCAGGTATTCAGATTGAGAGATCCGATAGTTCCCAATCCCCATGAAATCAGGTTTTATAACCCACAGACTTATGATCAATCAACCATTGTTTATCAGATATATATATATATATATTTACATATCATATCATTTGTATATCACAATTTACGCCCATACATATACGTGTATATATATATACATACTGACCAACAGTTGAGTAGATATTGTGATGGCTCAGCTCCATTTCTTCACGAAAAGTGAAAAACATCTGCAACAACCCTTGGTTTTGGTGTTCAAAATCGCCATTTCTCCACGAGCAAAAAACACCTTTAAACTCACCTGTTTTCGCAGTGTTCGGATTCCCCAGTTCATGGATGATAGTGATCCCAATTACCCGACCTGGTAATTTGTTACATATGGCTATTGAAAATGGCTATTTAGTTCGTTGATTTACCTATTAATAGCATGGTGATTTTCCATAGTTATGTGTTAGTTTACCAGAGGGTATATAAAGGAACTGTATTAATATAACAATTAAATATATAAAAATCCCGTGCAATCATCAAACAGGGGTTTTTTCATGCAGCCACTGATCCCATGAAAAAAATAGTGGCTATATTTATTGTGCAACCAGGAATTCAGCAGCCGGAAATCCCCCTCGAGGAAACACTCGCCGAAGCAACGACCAAATCTTAGATGCCGAGGCCGAGTCAAGTTTTGGTTCTTTGCAGCTGGTGATCTTATGATATCTTGATCTTATAGTATGTTTTTATATATTTGATTTGTATATCTTAAGATATCTTGTATAGTATAGGATATCTTCAAATATATTATAGTATTTATATATCTTAAATATATATATATATAT